>Ga0080013_1000091_pt1 | contig 124110 bp, 130 predicted proteins | sample ETNvirenome_6_85_FD_69236 | JGI IMG/M metagenome (GOLD analysis project Ga0080013, IMG submission 69236) | Marine viral communities from the Pacific Ocean - ETNP_6_85 (SPADES assembly) (version 2) | ecosystem: Environmental > Aquatic > Marine > Oceanic | place: Pacific Ocean | collected...
GGGATTTAGCTTATCAACTCAGGATGCAGATCTTGTCTATCTTAGAGGATCATTAACAACAACAGCAAGTGGGACTGACTACCCTGTGTATAGAGTTTGGACAGACGGGTATGACAGCGGTGGCGATATAGAACAAACCAAAGATGTAAATGGTACATCTATGTGGGGAGGTTCAATGTCATCTAGACCTACAACTGCTGCAGCGCTTTCTGTCGGCATAGGTAGAAATTCTGATAAAGGTTCAAATTCTGAATTTTCTATAAGAATGTACTATAGGGTGAGTCCGGTTTTAACGTATAACGGAATTTCAACACTAAGGCCAGGGTCATAGTCAGTGTCTATTATACAGATGTTTTTTTCTTTTGAATACTTAATGAAGATGGATTTAATATGGCGGGAATTTTAGATAAGAAAACAAGAATCCTAGATTCTGTTGTAACAGAGATAGGAAGACGACAGATTTCAACTGGAAGACTTAGAGTAGAATTTGTGTCACTCACAGATTCAGCAACATACTATGAAGCTGATGAATTCAATGGAAGTGTAGACCCAAGAGAGAGAATATATTTCGAAAGTCCCGGAAAAAGAAAGCAAGATTTTATAACTTTTGAGACAGACGATTCTGGAAATCTTTTGGGATTTCCTATAGACACTAAGCTGAGCATAGTCGGTGATGAGCTATTTGAAAACGAGCCAACATCATCAAATGTAAATAGCTCAAAATTTGTCAAAAAGAGCGGAAAGTTTGCAAGTCTATCCGCTGGAATAGTGACGTCTTCAATTAATCACTTTAAAGAAAACTATATGATTGGATCTCTACTGGGTGAAGAAACATTAAGCAGAGAGTTTAAATTAAGTAAAAATAATTTAAACTTTAAGATAACAAACTCATATCCCTTTGAGAATACTCCGCAAAAATCAATTTCAGATATAGACTCAGTTGAACCTCTTTTCATGGACAAGAGGCTTTCACATATTCCTAATTTTAAATTTTTGCCTCCACTTTTAGTAGAGCCACGTCGAGAAAAATTTAGCTTACGGGCTATGCGAAGAAGGCGTAGACGCACAAGACAAAAAGTTTTTTTAGGTAATTATAAACCTATTAATGAACAGCAAAGAGAGATGACCTATAGACAATTAATGAATCATCTTAACGGCCCGAAGGCGCGCGGTGTAGATCCTGATGATCTTGATGGGCCTCCAGATAATGATTCTCCTTTTAATCAAAGTAATAGGTCTGCAAGAAGAAGATCAAAAAAAGATGATGTCGATCTGCCAGATGCATCTATATCTCTAAAAAGAGCAAGAGAGATAATATTGTTTTCTGAGACTTCGGAGGATAATAATATTGTTATGCAAATGTTTGAAACTAATGATCAAAAGTTGAAATTTAAAAAATTAGATGTAATTGATTTTGGAGAATTTTCTACGCAACATAGTAAAAGACCTAATAAGCATATATTTTTTGCAGGAAAAGTTTTTCTTGACAGCTTTGATGTCCCTACATACGTTAACTTGTTTACCATAGTGTTAGATTAATGAGAATTAAAAAAAATAAAAAATTTCAAATTTTAAGAAAGCCAAGAATAGATGAATCTTATATAGTCAAAATTAGAAGAAGAAAAAGCTATATAAAAAAAAGCAATTCATCTAACACCACTATTGTTGGAAATCAAATTCCAAGAAGATCTTTAATATCTCAAGTACGTGAAGAGTATTATAGATATAAATTTTATTTTGTTGTAGATTTTAAAAAACTTATAGAACTGGAAGATAAAATAAAAGTTAGAGTTAGCGTTAGGGTAAATCAAAAACAAAAACGATACTCTATGTTTAGTGATTTATCAAACACGACTTCAAAAGGCCTGGTTGCATCACTTTATGGAAAAAATAAAGACATAAGAAGCGACATCGCAAATTCAGACAGAGACGGTTTAATAAGAAGAAAATATATCAATCCGCTTAGATCGATGAATCCTAAAAAGCTTAAGAATAGAAAAAAGCTAAATGATAGAGAATTGTTTGGAACAATAACCTCTACAGAGACAGTTAATATGAGGGCAGCAAGAAGAGCAGGAAAAGATGTCCAGCTAGCACAAAAATCAGTAAATACTTCTGATCCATATATGATAAATTCTAGAGGATTTTCTTCTAATTACGAAAAATGCTTCACAGTCGGACTTGATCCCGCATCTGTTCTATTTGGGACAGATGATGAAACACCCGCAGACCCTAGAAAATCTGGTACATTTGTAAGACCCAGGCTAAATTCAGGAAGATTGGCAAAAGATTCAGTAATGTTTTCAATGAGAGATGCATTTCAAGACACAGCAACAGTAATTTCAACTTCTCAGCTAGAGACTGACGGAGATGTATCTATTAATACAAAAAAGATACACAGGATTAGATTGCTTTCTACAATAATGATGTTAAAAAGAAGTGAAATAGGCTCAGGAGGAGAGTTTTTTGTTATCTTTGATCTAATAAATTCTAAAGGATTAATCCTTCAGACACTCAAGATGAAAATAAATCATGCAGAAAATATTAGTGATTATTATGCACCAAAATCTTTAGTTGAATCAAGACTTGATCAGTCTATGATGTCAAATAAAAATAGTGCTAGAATAACACTTGTAAGAAGAGATAGAAATATAATAGCCTCTGATATCTATATTAGAAATGTAAATGAAATACTTCCGCTATCTGTTTCATCATTTTCTAGATTTAAAAGAATAAAATTTAAAAGAGGGCATAGATCATATTCTCAAAAACAAAGATTTGCTCTAACACGAAACGATGGAACAATGACAATAATGAGAGCTGTCGCTGTATCAAAAACAGGAGATGTCTACGGAGGGTTTACATCGTCGACAGTGACAAGACAGTCATTCGTGCCGTATGCAACCTCTCTATACACCACAGTAGTATCAGAAAAGGGCATAAAAGTCGAAGTAATTGATTCAACAAAAAACGTCATCGGCGTGTGTTTTGAAAAAAGAAACGTCTCAATAAAAGAAAAACATTTTAAAAGAATATATAACTCACACGGCGGAGACAAAGAATACGAAGCAATGTCTGTAAATCAGTCTGGTATTCCAATGGTTAGATCTCGTGGAAATAGAAATATAAATTCTTTTGCCATAGTAGATGAAAATGTAAAAGAAGGACAGCTATATGAATATCGAGCAAGACTCTATTTAGACACTGGGATAACTAAAGACTCAACACTATCTAGATTTCAAGTTTTTACCAGGCCGATGGGTTTTCTAAAGTTAGTGATAGCAAATAAAAAAGTAAAAAGATCAAAGTTTTCATCTAAGGTATCTGAGATAGTTCAAGGATCGCCAGTATCAGTCACGTTTAATATAGCATATAGCTTTCCATCGACAGATTCAACAGAAATACTAGATGCTTTATCAGCAGCTGGATTAGATGATTTATATAGTGATGATCTCGATGATATAAAGGCATCTCTTAACAATCTAATATTTTTTACTGTTGAAAGATACAATACTAAAACTGGTGAAACATTTTATTTAGGAACATTCCCGACAGAAAAAACAATAGTTGATGACGGAGCAAGCACAAATGCACCGTCACCTTTGACAGGTCAAATTTACAAATATAGAGCTACAGCATCACTAGTGTCTCCTGAAGAAGCAGTTACATTTATCAAACAAAAGAATTCTAATTCTACCACATCTTTTACATCTACATCTAATATAAGAGATCCCTCTAGAATAGCTACAATTAGAACATCTGCTATATCTGATGCAGCAGAAGCCACTTCTGAAGCTGCAAAAACAGCTTCATTTATATTGAGCAAGTCAAGAAAGTCATTTAGCAAGTCTTCATTTAGCAAAGGAAATCTTAAATCTGATCAAGCAACAGTGGCATCTGTAGAGACAATAATGAGTGAATTTTCAACCGGAGATTTTTTAGACTTTACTGTAAGAACTGGTGCAAAGAGAGTTAGGGTAAAACAAGGGAGGATTTCAATTGGATCTCGAGCTGGACCGATTGTAAAGTGGATACCTACGATTAGAGGCGGAGGTGTAGGTCATTTAATTGATTTTTTTGTTATAATTGCAACCAAGCAGGGATCAAAATATGTTGCAGGAACATGCACAAACATTCCCGGAGAGACATGTAGGTTTGTTGATCATAAAAACAAAAATTTTATTGGAAGAATAACGTATGCTATAATTCCAGTATTTCTTGATGGAAATATTGGAAATGAAACAATTGTAGGATCCACAAGGCTGATTAATAGAAATGATAAATTTAGAAGGGGAAACTAAATGGCTATAGGAAGCAAAAAATCTCTTGGAAAAAACTCAATGTACGTACAGGCCAAAAAGGGAGGCAAAGGTGCTTCACGTAAAAAGTCTGGATCTACATCTTTAAAATCAACGGGAAGGTCGTCAAAAAAATCTTCTAGCACATCAAACGACTCTATTAATACGAATGCAGGAAATGATTTTTATAGCAAGTTTAAAGACACATCGCTAGAGTCACAGCTAACACAGCGAGGATTTTCTTCTATGCGACCTGAAATTGTCGGAGCATTCGAATTCATTCCACCAGTGTCTTCAGACGTCGACGATGTTTCTCAGAAGGAGGGGCAAGTAGTATACGATACAACATCATCAGGCGAGCTTATCGATATGCAAACCCAGCTCAAAGCTTTAAGATGTTCACAGACCATGAGCTTTCTAATAAAGAAAATTGGCCTAAAGACAAATCGAAGAGGATATAAAACATGGTGGAGGCACTTGAACGGCAACTATACAGACACTGTGTGGAAACCTTTTTTTAATGAAATGGTTAAAGCTAAGTCTGTTCTAGATTTTCTATCAGCAGCACTACTTTTGACAGATTTTGCAACTGTCACAGATATAAAATTAAACAGATACCTTACTGTAAACAATGCTACCGGTGCCGTTGGTCACCGTGATTTATCCAAAAGCGTAGCTGGAATGATGAAAATGTATAGTGGAAATTTTATTAAAAATAAAGCTCCTGGAAAGATGTCACTCAATGAATATTTGACAACATTTCTCCAGTACCCAGAAGAATATCTCCAGAATGTCTCTAGTTCTGCCTTGATGATGCAACTATTGGCAGATACAGCGTCAAGAATAATCTACCCTAAAACATCATTTTCAAATTTATCAACACCTTCAGGTGATTTTGGACCAATGTGTCTGCCAGGGGTGTCATTTAAAAGCAATAGAGATTATAGAGTAACTACTCAGCTATCTCAGCTTGTAGAAACTATAAAAATAATAGGTGAAGCAGAAAAATTACTAGCAGATACGGATGAAAATGAACGATTTTTACGGTCGTTGGGAATTTCAACCCCAGCTGAAAATCCGCTTCTTGAAACTGAGGAAACAGGGACTGATTATTTTACAAAAGGTGACTTTTTTGAGTTATGGACTGTTGTAAATGATCGTAAAAATCCAAAGCCTCTCTACATTGTTGCTAGAGACTTTATGAATCACTGCGCACAGACAGCCCTAGCCATGGAGCCGGGATCAATGCCTACAAGAACCTCTACAAAGAATAGTATAAAGTCTTTACTGGGGTTCAATCCGTTTTCATCTTATGATAACATAGCTGATATAAAAACATCTTCTGGAGATGTTATAGGACTAAACGCTTTTAGAAAATCTATTGGTGACAATACAGTCGTTGCAACTTTCAACGAAGGCTGGGGTGATACAGAGTCAGGAGATATTTCTGCAATAACTGGTCAATCATATTTTGTAGACGACTTTTTTAAAAATGGCAGTGCCGGAGTTAAAGAAGGCGTTAAAAGATTCGCAGACCTCAAAGATGACTTAAAACAAGTAAAGAGAAAGCTTTATAAATTTATCAAGCCGAGAATAGCACCGAAAGTAGGCCTGGGTGCAAGCTTTGCCAATACTGTTATTAGAAAGCTCTCAGATGAGGAGGGTCGTCGCATAAAATACCAATCAGATTACTCAGGCCCTGAAGTCCAGGGGATAAATCTTGTCGGACACAGAGTTACAAACGACACTCATGGTAGAAAAGCAATAGAAGGAACAGGAACATTTTTTCAACGAATATGGAATGGAATTACAAGGGAGATATATTTTTCTTACGCAGATCCCGAGGGACCACTCCCGTCGTGGGCAGCAGATGGCGGTGACGGTGAAGGATGGTATGGAGAAGCTGTTCAATATCAAGTTTTTATGGCTGCAGCACTAGACAGAGATGTGGCATGGGCAGCATTTAGATGGTATTTAGCATATGAGAATAATCTTATAAGAGGAACTGAATCTGGTGCCCAAACTACAGACGAGTCATATGATAGGCTGGTTAATGAGTCTAGGCTTTTGACAGATGAAATTTGGAGATTTTATGAGCTTGGAGAAAAGCTCCTTAGGAATGAATCAATAAAATTTTATGGAAATGGATATGACGCTGATGAAGCACCTTTTGATATGACGTATGAGGTAGAAGGATCTCCTGGCATGGATGGATTTGAAAGCTCGCCAGCATTAGGGGGAATTGACCCACAGGCAACTATTGACAGAGCTGATGAAGGAGATAGACTAAGGACAGACTACAGCGGAGCTTTCAAAGATTCATTTTTACGCCCAGGAGACGACTACGGCCAAAAAGAATGGTTTTTAGGAATTCTCACTGGAAACAGATCAGATGTCATGGGATCAGATCAGCCTTTATCTATCTTCAAGGAGATATCTTCTGCTGTTGAAGATTGGGAAAAAATTATGATCCATGAATACGGTGTCGAAGAAAAGGTAAAAGCAGGGGCGAAAACAACAGATTTAAAAATAGACAAGTGGGGAAGGGTGATAATGGGATATATGATTGCCCTTGTTATCTTTAGAGAATCTCTAACGCTTTGTCATGTAAGACCGCCGTGGGTAGCTGGGATGGTCTATGCTTCAGACAGAATAGACTTTGGATACTCTAGAAGGGCAGTTAACTCTTTAGGATATACTCATTTGTTAAAGGCAAAGTCACTTTCACGAAGAGAAGGTCTGTTAGCTGCTGACAAATTCGGTCCTGCAAATTATAGCGAGTGGACACCTGGGTTTTACTCGACAAATTCTGACGGACTCGTTGGGACAAAGGGTGTGCCCTATGGAGATGCTGTAAGAGAAAATCTTGAAATATTCTATACATACCACATCCCGTTGCTTGAGTGGGACATGCTAGTGTGGAATAACCTATATTACATAATAGAAGTAATAGACTTAGTTGAAGAAACTATTAAAGAAATTGTTACAACATTTAGCGAGGCAGGATCAAATGATTTAATATCACAAATGAAAAAACTTCAAGATGATCCTGACTTAAGTGATCAGATATTTGATCTAATAACACCAGAGCAGGTGAGACTAGCAAGGTATGTTTACGATTCTCTTTCATCAGAAAATAGAAAATATCCATATCTACCTGCAGCTTCTGGGATTGTTCCCAACACGCCCAAGAATCTTGGAACACTATTTCGACTACCGAGCCTAGTAGATACAGATGGGATAGGTGACAAAAGAATATTTGCGATAGGGCTTCCTGCTGGGCTTGTCGAATTTTTGAGAAGATCTGCATCAAGGTCTTTGATGAGCTCTGATTTTAACACATCATCAATTGTAAAATTGTCAATATGGAGAAGGAATCTTTTAACAGAGACAACTGCACAATTGCCTGTAGAGTATCTTTTTGATGTAAAACGGTTTATGTTAGACGGCCGCCGGAATGCTCCTAAAACTAGAGAAAACACCGTTTCCAACAAACCAAGCACTCTAGACTCTGCTGTTCAATATTTTAAAGGACAGACAATCAATGATCTTTTTAAAAATGCATGTATATGCAAATACACGTCAGATGGAATAGGGTCAATATATAAAGGAACAGCGTACAGCAGTAAGACTAAAAGCATTGCATCTAAAAATGGATCTCTAGCGGCACTTTCTGATAAGATACTACCAACCTGTATAAACTATACTGGAAACTCGAAAACAATACTTGATGAAATTTTTTATAATCATGTAGTTGACTATTACTTAAAACAATATCTCAAACTAACCTCTGGGATAGATTTAAGAGAAGAGGTTTTTTGCTTTAAAAATGAGAAAACTGAGATAACTGGTCCAGATGAAAATAAAGCATCACTAAGAAAAGAATGGGAGCAAAAACTTAGAGCACTGTTTGAAACAAGGGATATCGCATCTAGTCTGACATATCAAAGAATGCTTGGAGAGCTTGATAGATCAATATTCTTGAGTCCAGAAAAATATAAAAATAGAATAATATATCCGAAAATATTTGATAGAGTATTTTGCATCTATATAGACGAGTCGATGTGGAAAGACGACGTTCCAGAGTCACAAGATACAACTGACATAGAAACAGGATCGAAATCATATGAAAATGTCTCATCTGAGAGCGAAGCAACAATTCTTAGCTTAGGCTCTGCAGAAAGTCCTACTTATTATCAGTATTATGTAACTGTGTCTATAGTTTCAGAGATTGGATCAGCATCGTAAGGAAAAAAATGGGAAAAGGAAAAAGCACTAAAAAGTTTTTTGGATCTTCTTTTGGATCGGATCAAGAATACGGAGGATATACAACAGTCCTGGAGGCAGCAGAGGCAGGCTTAGATGAATTTTCTGATGACTGGGGGTTTATAAGCTATCCAAGCACTCCAATCACGCAGATAAACATTCCAGAGATTGCAAGCGTAAAGTCAGATTTTGTCTATAATTTCTATACAAGAAATGAGAGAACATCCGGCGCAGGACAGTTTGCAGTTATAAACTTAAACAATCCTACTCAAGAAGAGAAATTTTTAAAAAAGGCAGATAGAATGCCAAGGTATAATAGGGTAAGTATCCAGCCGGCACATTTTGCAGATAATGACAAATATCTAAAAGGCTTAGCCAGCTCTCTAGGCGGGAGAATAATACATGACAATATAGAAAATCTTCAATATGAAGATGCTGTCTCTACTGAAAATTTTTCAGCGATACATCTTAAGGATGACTTTATAGATCAAGAGTTTTATGACAACCTTGAAGCATCTGTGTCATTTTTTGGCTTAGATGAGGAGACAAGCGGAAATCAGCAGGCAAAAGAGCTAAGCAACGTAATATCTGGATCAGAATTAGGAACATCAGGGCTGCAGATACAGAACTCGCTTGCAAGCGTCCAGTCTCAAGGAGTAGCCTATGCTCCGTCTGACACCAGGAGCGAAGTTTCACAGAATGCATTTACTAGCGTCACAAATTTAGACATATCAGTTATGGCTAATAACAAGCTAGTAAACAATATAATTCAAGCATCTATAGAAGATAAGTCGAATATATACGAGAATGAATTGAGATCAGTACTTGAATCATCAAAATCTATACAAGATAAAGCGATTGCAGCAGCTAATCCATCGTCTATAGACTCAGACGAATTTGAACTGACAATAGGCGGCGCAATTGAAATGGTGGTCTTAGATTCGGAGACAACAAAAGGCTTGCAAGGAGATATAGAAAATGCTGTAGAAATGAATGAAAATTCATATCCAATAGGGTACATAGTTGAGAAAATAGAGCTTGCACAGGACGGTGACGACTTTGACAGAGTAGAGCACGAGCCAATGATCCTAGAGGGCTATAAGCCTGTCAATCTTCTTGATAGAGATATACGATATGGAGCTACATACATTTATAATGTTAGAACAATAGCGCTTACTAGAGTAGAAATGTTAAGAAGAGATGAATCAGATGATGTAGAAGACCAAGTTGTTATGGCAACTATAATGGTAGCATCGGCTGGAAAAGCGACAAAAATTGACTGTCTTGAGTCTATTCCTCCCAATCCGCCCCAAAATCTAAGATTTAAGTGGGATTATGAGCAAGATAATCTAATGCTATTCTGGGAAGAAGAGCTAAACCCACAAAGAGATGTCGTTAGATACCAAATATTTAGAAGAAAATCTATACACGTTCCATTTACAATTATAAGAGAGTTTGACTTTGATATGTCCACTTCAAGAGTAGTACCTCTTGAGAAAACCCCTAAGAATCTTATAACAAAGTTTAACGGACCCAGAAAAGTTTTTAGAGATAAGAAGTTTAAAAGGACTAGCTCATATATTTACACGCTAGCAGCGATTGATGCAAGGGGGTTTTCATCTAACTATTCGATGCAGTTTAGAGTAAGTTTCGATGTATCTAGAAATAAAATAAAAATAGATGTCATCTCTAGATCAGGCGCACCTAAGCCCTATCCCAATCTATACCTTAATCAGGATCTCTTTGCTGACACGATGAAAGATTCTGGCCACACTAGAATGAGAATATTTTTTGACCCTGAGTATTATGACGTTTTTAAGACACGGACTTATACAACGTATAAAAATAAGAAGCCTGTTATTAGGAAAAATACACAATTTTTAGATTTATTATCTGATAAGTATAAGATACAAGTAATAAACATTGATAGCCAGATGAGCAAGGTTATAGATATTTCAATAAGTGACGATTCTGGAGAAATGCTTGAGATTCCTATGACAAATTCAACCTTATTAACCATTTCTTAATAACGATTTACTTCGAATACATTTTATCTGTATATTTAAAGACAGGAGCGTAAAAATGGGATTTCTTGATCAGAGCACAAATAATATCATCTTAGACGCAGTACTTACTGACTTAGGCCGTGAAGCACTTGCAAGGAATGATGGAAGTTTTGAAATTTTTAAATTTGCATTTTCTGACGAAGAGGTCGATTATGGACACATAGTTCAATTCGGAAGAACAGTTGGAAAAGAGAAAATTGAAAAAAATACACCTGTCTTAGAGGCAGTTACGCAGGGGAGCTTGGCGCAAAAGTTTAGATGTAGATCTATTAATAATGATGCACTTTCGAGACTGCCTTCACTGACTATAATAGAAGGTTTAACAGATAGCATAGTATCTCTTGCTAGAAGTAGCACAGTGGGATCCACTTCTGTATTTGCAAAATTCAAGCAAGGATTAGAGGCGGGAACACTAGATCCGGATCTAACAGACTTTAGCTACAGGCTAACTGTTGACTATCTTTTTGTTGGTGTGACAAATAGAGTTCCAGATAGCGTGGATACAAATAATGTTGCAGTGTATACAATTCCTGCAAACGCTGCAATAGATGCACAGAATCTTTCAACCGTAGGGATGACACTTTACGCAAAATCAGTTTCGTCTGATTTATTTTCTTCATACCAGCAGCAAGGCGCAAGTGTTGTTGAAAAAGTCGCAACAATTTCAGGTGTCAATTCCGGCGCGACAATAAGTTTTAGAATTCAGATATCATAATATTGAGGTAAAAGTGGCTACATTTAAAGAGCTTACAAATTCAGATAAGAAAACAACAAAGTCTTTTCTTAATCAGCTAGTAGATATAATTCAAGAGGACATATCAGGGTCCCTTACAAGAAAGACATATCAAGTATATGTTACAGGAGGTGTGGGTCCAGGAGTCACATCTTCTTTATTTCAGACAGTCTACGATCAAGATTTCACTCTTCAGACAGCAAACCCTGTTTTTGACTTAACTGTTGGTATATTTTCAGGAAGTTCATACGTAGCTTCTGCATCTTCTGGTGTAGACTCTACAGGAAAGGTGCTGTTTCCATCTAATTCATTAATGATGAGAGAAAAGATAGGCAACTATAGACAGTTCGCACAACTTCTTCTTGGAAACGCAGACTCCCAGTTTGCTGCACCCTACTCAGGATACACAACTACTGATGTCATAGATACAGCAATGTTTGTCTGCTTCAAGCGGTTATTTGCAAGAGACATGATTAAGAGAGAGTCTTTTGCAATGAGATTCTATACGTCAGCTTCTGCAACACCTCATCGTAATGCAGATAATAAGGAATGGGAAGGAACAAAGTGTGAAGAAAACCTTATAGTCACAACTGAGTCAGGATCTGCTATCTTTACAGACGTCGGGGCCTCTGCAAATCAGGAAAGCTCTTTTGGTGGTGCAGTCGGAAACATAGTAAACTCAGCAGATACTAATGCAACTGTTGGTCTAATGTTTTACGAGCAAGGAATTGGAATCTTTGATCTCAAGAAGATAATATCAGGATCTCAGCATGTCTCAGGTGTGATCGGAGCTATGAATGATCAAAATCCACAGTCTGTAGGTACAGGATATACTATTCTAGGATCACAAGATCTGGGTATGTCATCTAACCCTGCAGCAGCATTCATTCCAGACTTAATGGTGTCTGCTTCTGTAGACGACATAGTAAACCACTTTGCTTCATGCAGATTCAGCTCAGGATCAAATACTGCAATGACATTCCAAAACCTAACAAACATTAACTCAACGTTGATATTCTGCAGAGCTACGGCTGATGAGTTTAACTACTCTTCAAATCCAACATATACTGACACAACTACAAACAAGATTCGTGTCATAGAAACAGGACAGGAAAACACACAAAAGGCATTCTGTTTTATTACGACTGTTGGGCTTTATGACGCAGCAGACAATCTCTTGGCAGTGGCTAAGCTATCCAGACCAATAGAAAAGAATAACGAGAAGGATATAACGATCAGAGTTAGGCTAGACTTCTAACGGCAATGATTAATGTCCCTAATAAAAATTCTTCCAGAATATGTTGAAAAATTTTCACTAAGCCTTCATCCCGAAGTGAGGTATTTAAGCTCCTCATTTGAAGGTGCAACTGCACACCCAACTGGTTCAATGCCAGTTGCAGTCCGACCAAGCAAGTGCTTTAAGAACCTTACTGATCCATCACAGATGGGAGAAAATTCATTTGACGTAAATAGTGCTGGAGTCTCTGGATTCAATGAAGGCGACTTTTCTCTTGTGTCGAATCTTAAAGAGATAAATAAGACAGTAAAAAAAGCGTATGCAGATGGAACTTCTGCAAATGTATCCGGGTCTATAGCAAAATACATGGAGCTGGTCAATTCAGCATCTATTATAGCTAGAAACACCAAAAAGCTTCCGATAGTTCGATTTGATCCGCCGTTCTCATTTACAATGAACTCATCTGTAAAAAATTGTATAAGAAAAGTGCTAATGCCATTCTACTCAGCATACTATGATGTCTGTCAATTTTCTTATACTAATTACAACACGCTTAACTTTTTCACAGGCTCTCTTGTTCCGTCTGCATCTGCTATAATGTATCCTAACTTTGTAATAGGTGATAATCCTCGTCCATACTCACCCACTGGATCGTTTAGTCTTGACTTTTATATAAATCCCAGATATGCAAATGACTATAACGCTGAGTTCAAAGCAGGGACGATCATGCACATTTCATCGACATTTGCTTTGTCTCTCGTTTCGGGAACACTAAAAGATGGAAATGACACCGTAGATGGATATAGACTGCTTCTTCAGCTTAGCCACAGCGCAGATATAGCACCGTCCACTGTAGATCTATCTATTGCAAACAATAAAAGATCATATCCTCAAGATCTTATATTCACATCTAATGATAACTCACTAAGAAAAAATCACTGGCATCACGTATGTGTAAGGTGGGGAGGAAATGAAGTAAATGATGGAACAGGAAGCATCCACATAGATGACAAGCAATATTATTTTAATATACCCTCTTCCTCAATATTACCACCGTCGCACGTTAGTGCTAATGCCCTGTTTATTGGAAACTATTACGAAGCAGCAGATTCGGTTGATGAAGCAATGTTTTTCAATATAGATGCTGGCCAGAACGGCGGTGTGTATCCGTATGAGGCAGGGTACACTGATGATCCGCCATGGGGAACTTTTAAACTTGACCATCCGCTTAATGCAGAGGTACATGACTTAAAGATATTCAACGATTATATAAGCGGAAATAAGATAAAATATAATGAGAGCTTTGGTCAAAGATCAATGGGCTCAGAGATGAGCAGTGACAGACTTATGTTTTATCTACCACCGTTATTTACTCAAGCTAGCAAGACTCGTGACTCACTAATAACACCTTTTCAAACAGAGAAAAAGTGGACAAAGCATCCGTTTAATACAACATTTTCATTTGGTGTAGGTGGGTATCTAATCAACCTGCCAAATTTCTGTAGAGATTTCAAGGAAGGAAATTATCCTCGACTATATAATCTAACTGCTTCTACTATAGATACGACTGTTCTTGACATAACAGCAAATGGATATGTGTTTGGAACAGGCTCTATAAGAAAGGGAAATCTTACAATTCTTCCCAATGATAATGGAAGATTCATTCCAGACTATGATCTACTTAGGAGCGGATCAATCAACACTGATATGTCTACGTTTAAAAGTGTTCATGGCGGACTTGATCTAAGTATTATCAATGTTAATGAAATGATCCCGACATCATCTGCATATGCTGGTCTCGCAACAGTATCATCAAAGGGAGTCGCCGCTGCTGTAGCAGGATCAACTTTGACACTACCTGATGATACATCAAGTGAATCAATAGCATCACAAGTAGCAGGCGTCTCTCCAGATAGTATGGGCGGCGGATCTACGTCTACTAGCCAGGTTTTGACCATATATCAAAGAACACGCGATCCAAGTTCAAACGAAATCACTATTTTTGATATATCTAATCTCTATTATGGAAATAGAATTTCACCTGGATCTCTCTATATAACTGACCCTGATATGTCAGGATCAGGCGGAAAAGTAAAAGTTACTCTGAGAGACAATGAAAAAGGCGGATTATATAGAGCTGATGCCCTTACTAAACACCCAAGATGGGCAAATGTCGGAAATGTCTTATATAATGAGGGAGTTGCAATAATCAAATCTCCCCACGTTGCATATTTTGGAAAAAATAAGTTTGAAATGTCATTTAAAGGTGATCAGAATATACACATACTAACTGTGAGTATACCTGCAGGTGTAGGACTGTTTAATTCATCATCAAATCCTCAATATAAGGTCCTGTCTGCATCATCGGATGCATCTGATAAAGATCAAAAATTTGTTTATGTATCAGGCTTCAATTTACATGATGACAATCTTAATATTATAATGAGAGGTAATCTCGCCCAGCCAATAACCAAGAGAGAGCAGGACGAATTCTTAATAAAATTTAAAATGGATTTCTAGTGGCTAGCTTAAAAAATATAACAGAAGGATGGGTAAATTTTATCAAGTCCTCCCAGCCGAAAAGACTTTCAGAAGAAATGAAAATTATGGCTGAAAAGAGGGCAAATATTTGCAAGACTTGCCCGAGCCTTCTCTTTGCAGAATTTACTATTATGGGAAAAAATATCTTTAAGTATAAGTGTAAAGAGTGCGGGTGTGCATTTCCCATGATGACATATGCTAAATCAAAAAAGTGCCCAAAGGGAAAGTGGCCAGATGATACTGGGACTTGATATTTCAACAAGCTGTACAGGCTGGTGTGTTCTAGACAATGATAAGTTAGTTGATATCGGATTTATAAAGCTCAGATCTGGTGATAGCTTATTTGAAAAAGCAGAAATAGTAAGAAATAAAATATTAAAGATCAATAATCTCTACAGCATAGAGCGTGTCTATATAGAGGAAGATTTTCAATCCTATAGACCCGGTTTTTCATCTGCAAGAACCTTGTCTACTCTTTCAAAATTTAATGGAATAGTATCCTATACTTGTTTCAAGATCTTTGATGATTCTCCTGTATTCATTAATGTTAATCAGGCTAGAAAAAGCGTTGGAATAAAAGTAAAAAGAGAAAAAGTTTGTGGAAAATCTACAAAGCAGCAAATACTAGACTGGGTCTCAGATAGGCTTGACGGAACTAATCATGTGTGGCCAACAAAGATTTTAAAAAGCGGCCCTAGAAAAGGGCAGGAAGTATTAGAAATAGGATGTTATGATATGGCAGATGCATATGTCATCGCTGCATCTTCTATTCATATGAACATTTGAGATTTAGTTAGTATTTTTTTTATATGGAAACATTTTCATCAAAAATAAGGTTTGTAAGACAGGCTTTTGGTGAAGTAGAGATTGCTAGGGATAAAGTTAACGTTGCTACTTTTTGTCCATCGTGTGGCAGTGGATCAAATAAGAAAAAGAAGCTATCTATAAACTTAAATACTTGGAATTGTCATTGCTGGGTGTGCGGAGTTAAGGGTAAAGACTTAGGCTATATTCTATCTAAATACGTTAGTGCAGCACTTTCAAAAGAATTTAGAGTAAGATTTTTACATGAAAAAGTAGATAAAGTAGTCGATGAGATATCTGAAAAAATATCCTTACCTGAATCTTTTATTTCTCTTGCAACTAATTTCAAATCAAAAGATCCAGATATAAAATCTTGTTTTGATTATCTTTTAAAAAGAGGTATCGGACATAGGGATCTGTGGTATTTTAAAATAGGAACAGCGGCAAGCGGAAAATTTAGAAGAAGAGTCATAATACCCTCATTTGACCTTGATGGAGAGTTAAATTTTTTTACAGCTCGCGCAATAGATGATGACGTGTATAGAAAATATATAAATTCTAATGTCAAAAAGAGCACAATAATATTTAATGAATCTAATATAAACTGGAAAAAAGAGCTGACTCTTGTAGAGGGCCCATTCGACCTCCTCAAGTCAGGTCAAAATTCAACATGTCTCTTGGGATCAATACTCAGTAAGCACTCTTACTTATTCAAAAGAATAGCATCTAACAACACACCTGTTTTGCTTTGTCTAGATTCAGATGCAAGAGAGAAATCTTTTAAGATAGCTGATCTTCTAGCATCTTATTCATGTGACGTGAGGATAATGGATTTAGAAAGCTTTCACGATGCAGGTGAAATGTCAAAAAAAGATTTCGAAACACTACAGAACAAAGCAAGTAAGTGGACAAGAGAAGACTCTATAATGGAAAAGATCTCTTCAATAAGGACTGGATCGCTGTTTTAAACTAAATCCCATACACTAGCAAGATAAAATTTGTACATCAAAATTATATACAGCATAATTAAACTAATAGGTTGTGCTATGATTGCTTTTGTAGAGAAAGCACCCAGTGTGCCACAGGCAACAATTACGTGAGCTTAAAGAAATCTAAAACAGACACGGCATCTGATGCTAATGTTTTTACTGAGTTTGAAACTCTAACGATTCCAAGACAAAATCCAGCGGTTCCCAGACACCGACGATTTCTCGTCACTTTAGGAAAATGCACCGCCACCTTGATGTCACCATCCTGGGCTATGAAAGGCAGATGCGGTTATTATACGCATGGATGCACTTGTGGATTAAACTCAACAGCTTTTCGCGCAGGAGATGAGATATCCATAATAAAAAGTCTCTGGAATAATATTTTTCCAAAAAGTAGTCCAGAATTAATACTAGATATTGGATCAAATATTGGAATTTACTCTATTGTGTTTTCTTATGCGTTTAGAGATTGTGAAATTATAGGATTTGAACCAGTTCGTGATAATTTTGAAAAATCACTAGCTAATATTAGAGCCAATAATCTTGACAATATAAAGATACACAATGTCGGGATCGGTCCAAATAGTGAAAATAGGAAAGTATATTTGCCCAATAGAGAAGCCAGAATAAATTCGGGCCTGTATACAGTAAATAAGCCCCCAATCAGCTTTGAAGAAATAGAGTGTAGATTTTCTAGACTTGAAAAAATTATTGGAAATAAAAAATCACCTGATATTATTAAGATTGACGTCGAAGGCGCTGAAAGAGAGATAATTGACTCTCATAGGGATTTTTTTAAAGATTGTAAACTTATTCATATAGAGCAGCCTTACAGTGATAAGTCAAAAAATATATCACATAATAACAACCCCGTTAGCGATCTACTTAGAGGGCTAGGCTTCCATATCATACTAAATCTCAAGAATAACGCTATATGGTCTAGAAAGCTTCCCTCGACCTTTAGTGTTGTTAGAGACTTCGGCACTAAGCCAAAACGATATAAAGATTCTATTGCATCGCGAAGACGCACAAAGAGAGAGAAATGAAAATTATTCATATAGCTGATATTCACTGGAGGGGTTTATCTAGACATGATGAATATAGAGAGTCTTTTTCTCAATTTTTTGACCAGGCTAGAGAGCTTGAGCCTGATATAATCTATATTGGCGGAGATATAGTCCACAGTAAGACGCAGGGTATATCCCCAGAGCTCATAGATTGTCTCTGTTGGTGGTTTAGCTCACTAGCTGACATTGCACCCACCCACGTAATTCTTGGCAACCATGACGGCCTGGTGCTTAACAATGACAGACAGGATGCCATCTCTCCTATCTTGTCAGCTTTAAACAATCCTAACATACACCTCTATAAGGATTCGGGTGTTTATCCTATTAAAGGGTACGAAGATTTTAACTGGTGTGTGTTCTCATGCTTTGATGAAGACGGCTGGAAAAACGTAAAGCCAGAAGAAGATAAGGTAAACATAGCATTATTTCACGGTGCGGTGTGGGGATCAAAGACAGATATCAACTTTAGCCTCGAAGGAGAGGTTACAGATGACTTTTTTGATCAATTTGATTTCGCTTTGCTTGGAGATATTCACAAGACTCAATTTTTAAATGAAGATCGAACCATGGCCTACCCAGGGTCTACAATTCAACAAAACTACGGAGAAAATATAGACAAAGGATTTTTATTTTGGGATATTAAAGATAGAAATAATTTTACCAGCAAGTTCTATCAGATTCTTCATACAAAGCCTTTTGTTACAATTGATTGGAAAGGAGACGTAGAGTCTACTGTAGACGAGTCTTTTAGCTATCCAGACAGAGCTAGATTTAGAATAAGATCTAAAAACCAGATATCTCAGGCAGAAAGCACTCAACTGTATCACGCTTTAAAAAGAGAAAAAGATGCAACAGAGGTTGTATTTAAATCTGATTCATCTTTTGATGTTTCAAAAATAACAACGTCAGCCGGGTCGCTGAGTAAAGACAATCTTAGAGACCCAGCAACACACAAGAATCTTGTAAAAGAGTTTTATTCAGACTCTGAGATTTCTGATGAAGAGTTTGACAATTTAGAACAATTAATTGACAAATACATTTCGCAAGTGACTGACGAAAAAGATACACTGAGAAATACAAGATGGGAAATTAATTCGATTAACTTTGATAACTTATTTGCGTACGGGAGCGGTAATTTTGTTAATTTTAAAAATCTTACTGGTATAACTGGTATTTTTGGAAAAAATAGAAAAGGTAAATCATCTATTATCGGTGCTTTAATGTACGGGTTATTCAACACTACTGACAGGGGATCTATAAAAAATCTTCATATAATGAATAGCAGGAAAAATAATTGTAGTGCAACTATAGACATCACACTCAATGGAGACCCTATGCGGATAGAAAGAGAAACAATCTCTCACCAGACTAGAAAAGGTGAGGTCTATGCATCAACTTCTTTGCATTTGAAAAAAGCATCAATAGTTGACGGATATTATGAGAATATAACAGAAGAGCAAAGAAGGGAAACAGAGAAAATATTAAGAAAAATGATAGGGACGCCTGAAGATTTTCTAATGACATCTTTGGCATCACAGGGAGAAATGAATACATTTATTCGTGAGAAAGCAACTGCAAGAAAAGCTATTTTAACTAAGTTTTTAGATCTCGTTGTCTTTGAAAAAATGCATGACATAGCAAAGTCTGAATCATCAGAGATAAGATCTCGTGCCAAGATATACCCAAGCATAGACTACGACGAAGAGATAGACAATAGGAAGTTTGATATACTTGATCTGGAAAAGAAAATAGAAAAAATAGAAAAAGATATTTCTAAAAAAAGAAATTTTTTAAAAGATCTCAATATAGAGCTAGCAACCTCTAGTAACCCAGATATTATAACAAGTACAGATTATGAAAATCAGAAACAAATAGTTGTCGACTTAGACGAGAAGATTAAAAATGTCGAAAAGTCAAAAAGAAATATTTTAAAAAAAATAGACACAGCAAGAGAGAAAAAAGAAAAAATAGATCTTGTCAAGTCTGATTTTTCAATAGAAAATTTAAAGTTCAAGCTAGATATTCAAAAAGATCTTGAAAAATCTGTACTGGAATTAAACTATGCATATGAAAAGAGCAAGAGTGAATTAAAAAGACAAAAGAAGTCAGTTAAAAAACTATCAGAAGTCCCGTGTGGGACTAGTTTTCTTTCTTGTAAATTTATAAAAGATTCTCATCAAGATAAAAAGACTATAAATGATCAAAATAAAATCGTAAAAAAATCACTACAGTCACTTAGTGAGATAAAGAAGTCTCTATCTGTAGTCATCGCAGAAGAGATAGAGGAGAAAATTTTAAAACACGATGCTTTTGCTAAAAAGCAGACAGATCTATCTCTTGAAATCTCTAATTTACAAATATCACTAAATGATATTTTGAATGAAGAAAAGTATATTGCAGAATCTATTCATGAAGAAATAGAGACATTACAAGATATGAAAGATCGAGTAGTGTATTCCAAAGATAATCATTCATATATCGCAAGGGAAAAAATCTCATCTCTAGAAAGTGAAATAAAAACAGATGATAAAGAAAGATTAAAAAAGTTTGAAAATGTTGCAAAGCTAAGAGTTCAAATAGAAAAGATTAAAAAAGACAGAAAAGACCTGAAAAAGATTAAAAAAGACCTAAGAGTGTATGATCTTTTTATACAGGCAGTATCCAAAACAGGGATTCCTCTTCAGATAATGATGTCACAGCTTCCGGTAATTAATGCTGAAATATCAAAGATTCTGCAAGGCGTAGCTGGATTTACTGTCGAGCTTGAAGCAGATTCAGATTCAAATTCAATGGATATCTATATAAACTACGGAGACTCAAGAAGAATTATTGAATTAGCTTCTGGAATGGAAAAAATGATGTCATCTTTGGCAATTAGAGTTGCACTTATAAATGTTTCATCTCTTACTAAAACAAATATGTTAATCATAGATGAGGGTTTTGGTGCATTGGATGAAACTAATATTGAAGCATGCAGTAGATTATTAGAGTCACTTAAGAAGTGGTTTAAAAATATAATAATAATATCACACGTTGATGCAATTAAAGATGCTGTTGACAATTTGCTGGAGATAACAAAAAATGGAAAAGACGCAAAAGTCTATCACGGATAGTGATGATACAGGATTTTCTGTCACTATAGACGAAAATTTTTCTCAATCAGCGTTTTTTTGCCCAATATGTGATTTTATTATGAATAAACTAGAAGATCCAGAATTTTATCAAGACTTTGGGTGCTGTTCTGAATGTGGAATGAAGTTCGCGCAGCCAAGAAGAGCTGACTGGAAAAAAGGATGGAGACCATCCAAAATCGAAGTAGATAGTCAAAAGATAACAATTGAAAATCAACCACTAAATTTATTTTTAGTTGATGGGCATAATTAGTATTGGGAGTAATTTATTATGTTAAGCACAAGTGAAATTAATGCCTTGGGACAGATTCTCAATGATACATGGGGACAGTCAACATTAGGGAATTTTAGAAATTCAACAATGGCTATGAATACGGCTCTTTCTGGAGACAGCTTATCGTGTAACTATACCACTGTCGTACACCTGGCTTCTGAAAGAAATCTAAGAGATCAAGTCAAAGTATTTGAAGATGAATCTATTAAGTTGACAAGTGACTATGTGAAAATTATTAAAAAAGAATTTAAAGAATCAACTGGAAGAGCACTAAAGGTAAAAGAATCTGGAACGTCTGATAGTGTTGAGATGATAACCACGTCTCCATTTTCACCTAGAAAGACTGCCTACTATAAAAGATTTACAAGGTTCAAGGTTGAATAATGTCCAAAATTAACAAATCGAGGCAGGTAGCTGAGATTGTTAGGTGTGGAAAAGATCCTGTATATTTTTTCAACTCTTACATGAAGATCCAGCATCCGGTAAGAGGGCTAATAAAGTTTAATACGTATCCCTTTCAGGATGATTGCGTCGAGACATTTAATAGTGAAAGATTCTCTATAATTTTAAAATCTAGACAGCTTGGAATGTCTACGCTTTCTGCGGGTTATGCTGTGTGGCTCGCTCTTTTCCAGAGAGATAAAAATATATTAGTTATTGCAACAAAGCTGAGTGTCGCACAAAACTTTATAACAAAAGTGAAGACCATGATAAGAAGTCTTCCAAGCTGGCTAGTTTTGCCAGAAATTATTACAAACAATAAGCAGCTATTGGAGTTTAGTCACGGGTCCTCTATAAAGGCCATACCAACATCAGACGACGCTGGTAGATCTGAAGCACTTTCCCTTCTTATTATAGATGAGGCAGCGTTTGTAAGAAATTTTGACTCTTTGTGGATGGGGCTCTATCCTACAATTTCTACAGGAGGTAGAGTTATAATTTTATCAACTCCAAACGGAGTAGGCGGACAATATTACAAGCTCTACACAGATGCAGAAGCTGGTTTAAATGAGTTTACACCAATAAAAATTCCGTGGGATGTACATCCTGAGAGAGACAAAGAGTGGTTTGATGAAACGACAAAAAATCTTTCTGATAGGCAGATTTCACAAGAGTACCTTTGCGATTTCGCGTCTTCTGGCGATACGTTTTTATCTTCAAATGACATAGAGTGGGTAAGAGAGGCATGTATTCCTCCTAAAGATAGGCTGGGTGTAGATAGAAATGTATGGGTGTGGAAGTATCCGCTTTCTGAGCATAGCTACGTAATTTCTGCAGATGTAGCAAGAGGAGACTCTCGAGACTATTCTACATTTCATATAATTGATTTAAATGCAGGAGAATGTGTAGCAGAGTATAAAGGAAAAATACCCCCTGATAGATTTGGTGAGCTTTTAAATGAATTTGGATTAAAATACAATAAAGCGCTTTTGTGTCCAGAAAACAATAGTTATGGATATGCTACTATCATAAAGCTAAAAGAGCTACAATATCCAAACCTTTACTATAAAAGAAGAAAATCAGTCTTTATTGGAGACTATGTTCCCAAGGCGGAAAGTGATATTGCAGGTTTTACAACAAGCGGAAAAACACGTAATTTAATATTAACAAAACTTGAAGAAGTTATAAGAAACAAGGAAGTTAATATTTATTCAACTAGGTTCTATGAAGAATTAAAAACATTTGTGTGGAAAGGAAACAAGGCACAGGCTATGAAGGGATACAATGATGATCTTGTTATGAGCTTTGCCATTGGGATGTGGATGTATGATTCATCTTCTGAATATGGTAAAAATTCTAAAGAACTTAACTCTGCAATGTTGAAGGCTATGAAGATGACAAGAAATACATATGATGATATGCCTGGAGCAATTACCGAGGGTCGCCCGCATAGTGCTACATCTAGAAACCCAACTGATAATCCTAACAATGTAAAAAAGTCACCTCTTTCTCCTGGCTGGAATAAAAAGCTCCAGCTTCTAAAGGATTGGGATTGGGTAATTAAGTGAGATCTTAAATGGCAGATATGAATTCACAGGGTCTTTTTAGAAGACTAACACAACTTTTTAGAAGTGGACCAGTTATAAAGAGAAAGGTGAGAGACTTCGAGTCATCATCAAAAACTTCGTCTGCATTCGAGATGTTCAGAAAGACTCAGAGCCATGTCTACAGCACTGCTATGAGCGCGTACGGCACTTATGATAGAATGGCGAGATATTCAGATTTCAGTGAAATGGAATACACGCCTGAGATAAGCTCGGCCCTAGATATCTACGCAGAAGAGACTGTGGCGTCAGATGAGCATGGAAAAGTTTTACACATTCATTCTGAAAATCCAACTATTCAAAAGCTTTTAGATGAAGTTTTTTATGACATATTGAATGTCGAATTTAATCTTACAGCGTGGGTCAGAAATCTGTGTAAATATGGTGATTTCTTTCTTTTTAATGATGTTGATCCAGAATATGGCATTATTAACGGATATCCCATGCCAGTCAATGAGGTTGAGCGTGAAGAGGGGTTTGATCCCACAGATCCCATGGCTGTGAGGTTTAGGTGGGTTACGCAGGGAAATCAAGTTCTTGAGAATTGGCAGGTGTGCCATATGAGAGTTTTAGGAAATGATGCATTTCTTCCATACGGATCTTCTGTTCTTGAAGCAGCTAGGAGAATATGGAGACAGCTAATCCTTGTTGAAGATGCGATGCTAGTTTATCGTGTTGTAAGATCTCCAGAGAGAAGAGTTTTTTACGTAGATGTAGGAAATGTTCCTCCTGAAGAAATTCCCAACTACATGGAGCAGGTCCAGTCCACGCTTAAGAAGGCCCAGGTTGTCAATAGAGAGACAGGCAGAGTAGATCTGAGATATAATCCACTAAGTGTAGATGAGGATTATTACCTTCCAGTCCGAGGATCAGAATCGGGAACAAAAATCGATACGCTTGCTGGCGGAGCGAATGCCACAGCAATCGAAGATGTAGAATATATTCAGAAGAAACTATTTGCTGCATTAAAAATACCTAAAGCATATCTTGGTTATGATGAAGGCCTGGGAGCAAAAGCAACGCTTTCTCAAGAAGATATAAGGTTTTCACGAACCATTAATAGGATACAGAGAACAGTTATAGCAGAGCTTAATAAGCTAGCAATAATTCACTTATTTTGCAATGGATTTGAAGGTGAAGACTTGTTAGACTTTGCTCTACAGCTATCCAATCCGTCAACAATAGCACAGCAGCAAAAGCTAGAGCTCTATAGAACACGATTTGAAATTGCTACAAGTGCAGCAGGCGTCGAAGGACTGGTAAGTAGAGACTGGGTAAGAAAAAAGCTATTTAGCATGACCGACGATGATATCAAGACAGTAAGAGATCAGAGAATAGATGACAAGATGGAAGATCTTGAAATCGAAGCCGTCAAGCTGCCTACACCAGAAGGTGAAGAAGCAGGCGGTGCAGGTGAAGCAGGCGAAGATATCGGAATCGAGGAAGAGGGAGAAGATCTAGAAGTTGCATCTGATGACATGAACACAAGAGGCCTGCCGCTTCTTACAAACGACAGCACATTTAGTTTAAAAAATCTTTCAATAAGTGACATCAGTGCGCCAATCAAAGCGCAAAATAACGTCAATCAAATATCAGAATTGTTTGCTGATGATGAAAAACTACTAGAAGACGAAACCCCAGCTCAGAAAGATATAGCAAACAGCAAGAGAAGAAATAAAAAAGGATATTCAGACACAGATCACCTAAAGCTAGTCTCTTCAGATCCTAAAGATGCTTCTGATTCTATATCACATCCTGATGGTGAAAAACTTAGAAAACAAAAAGAAAAAAGCGAAAGGAAAAAAGATATAAATCCTGCTCGTGATCTTCATAAGTTTTCTAGACTATCAGAATATGATGACTTTATTACAGGTTTTATAGACGATAAGATGGATATTCAAACAAGAATGACATCTCAGATACGTTCTACGTTAAAATCCCTTGAGACTAAAATAGGTAATAACAGTAGAGTAATTTCTGAATCAGAAGATTCACAAGAAGAGGAGATATAGTTCATGCCAAAATCTCACAACAAGAAAAGAAATGTAGGGATTATTTATGAGCTGATGCTAAGAAGTATTTCAAACTCACTAATAAATGATGACAAAAAATCAGCACAAAAAGCGCTAGATATTATAGCTAAAAGATTTGATAAATCTACAGAAGTATATAAAGAATTCAGGCTTTTTAATGCACTTGCAAAATCAACTGTTAGTAGTTCTGCAGCAACAGCGGGAATTTTGATGGAGGCTAAAAATGCAGCAAGAAGGTGCAATACTTCAAAATTAACAAAAGAGAAATCAGCTCTTATACGGGACATAAACTATAATCTTGGAGATTCTAGCTTTTATCATAGAAGAGTGCCTGAGTATACAACATATGCTACAATTCAAACTCTTCTAAACGATTGGAGAAAAAACGATCAAGCAGATCTTACAAGAGTTATTCAATATGAATCAAAAGTAGCAGAACATCTTCTTTCTGAAAAAATTGAGCCAGACCTTGACAAGTGTGTAGACAGCGATGTAAACTCGCTAGTTGTCAATATAATGACAGAAAAAATTAATAAAAAGTATAGTGGAAAATTTAGTGATGATCAAAGAGATGTGATACAAGATTATATATTTTCTCTATCTGATGTAAAAAATGACAGAATACACTTGAAATTAAACGAGATAAAAGATAGAACACTTGTTGATTTAGATTCATTTAAAAGCCAGACTAAGAATTCTATACTTCTTGAAAAAGTTAGTGAAGTTAGAAATAAGATTATTAGTGAATCATTTGATGAAATCAACGATAGCTCTATTTCAAGATTTTTAATTCTAATGCAGCTCCAGGAAGAGCTCGCCGGGGTGATTAATGAGTGAAAATTTAAAACTATTAACAGAGTGGACGCCTCTCTCTTATACAGCAGAGATGATAAAAGAGTCTAAGGACTTAAACTCTGGAAAGATAATGCTAAAAGGAGTATTGCAACGATGTAATACTTTAAATCAAAATGGTCGAATTTATCCGAGATCTGTTTTGCAGAGAGAAGTTACAAATTATCAAAAATTTATATCTGAAAACAGGGCCCTTGGTGAATGTGATCACCCGGATTCATCAGTCGTAGAGCTTAAAAATGTATCTCATATAGTTAGGCAAGCAAGTATGGATGGAGACAACCTTATTGGAGTTATTGAAATTCTCGATACGCCGAGCGGAAAAATATTAAAAAGTCTCATAGAAGCAGGTGTGACTTTGGGAATATCTTCAAGAGGTGTAGGGTCAACTACAAAAGAAGGTGATACCCAGATAGTTCAAGATGATTTTCAATTGATTTGTTTCGACATGGTGAGTGAGCCTTCTACACCTGGTGCATTCATGATGAGAGAAGGCAAAGAGATATCAAGAAAAGATCTTGATAAGCATTTTACACAAACAGACAGAATAGATAGGATTTTTAACGATATCTTGTCTTGGTGAGAAAATGGCAAAATTAACTAGAATAGCTATAAAATCAATTGTTAAAGAGTGTCTTATAGAGATATTACAGGAAGGCCTCATGAGCAAAGAGGTCGCACCTCTAAAAGAGTCTATTAGGAATACTTCCCATGCTCACATCTCTGAAAATAGAAAAAAAAGAAGAATGAGCGAAGAGCATTCACGTAGGCTAGGTCTAGACAAGATAGGGCATGCAGGTAAAAAAAGAGTGTCTAACGAAAGCTTTGAAAATAGTGTAAAGGAAACTGCAAAAAGTCTGACATCAGATCCGGTTTTATCATCGATTCTAGAAGATACAGCAAAGACGACGCTCCAGGAGCAGATTGTAGCTGAACAAAGTGGTCCAAATGGAATTAGTATTCCTACATCTATGGCAGGCGATGAAGCAGCTAGAACCGTCGCTATGTCAACTCCAGAGGATCTTTTTGGAGACTCAGCAGGAAAATGGGCAGATCTTGCTTTTTCCGGTCCAGTTAATAGACCGCAAAATTAGACAATCATTTGTCTAATTTATTAGACAGACGTATATGTATTAGTGTTATCTTGGAGGATTAAATGTCTAAAAAGCTCACTTTCAAAGATCTCAAGCGCATAGTGCTTGAAGAAAAGAAAAAGATTGAAAAAAAAGTCGTGACATCAGTTGATGACGTCGAGACAGTTGACGACGCCTGGGCTGGCGGCGAAAATCTTGTTAATAAGATAGATTTTATTAAAAAGCTAGGAATAAAAGAGTCAAAGCTAAGAATCAGGGCGAACAAGATATCTAAAATACGATCAGAAATAAAAAAGAGGATAGTAAAAGGGCTATAATAGATTATGTCTGAACTTGATCCACTACCAGAAGGATATCACTCGAGAGGTCAAACCATGGTTGAGCCAGATCCTCCGCGCGAGGGATATGCTTCTAACGGGACGCTAGTAGGGTATAGAAATGACGCAATACTTAAAGGATCGTTTCCCAACTCTCCCATAATGTGGTCAGATGACTCTGGTAAACTTTTAACTGATAAGAAGCTGACTAAGCTATATAGAAGGACACTTGCAACGGGAGTTGAAAAAGGGTATCTTTTTCCAGAAGGAGTGCAGTTTAACTATGTAAATGCACCTAATATGAGTGATGTGGGCCCTGCTGGCCAAGCTGGTGGCGATGGAAAACCCGTCGGTGGTCAAACAGAGGACGGTTCTGCGTGGCCAGTACCGACACCTGTTAATGCTCTAGGGCCAGCTGTAGGAGGTACTTTTGGAATAGGTGCAAGCCCAACAGATCAGCGCCCCTATGATTTCGATGGAGGAGTTCCAAAGCAAAAATCTATTAATTTTGGGGCTGGGCCGTCTTCACCCGTAAACCCGTCAGATTCATCAGCTGATACTGCAGATCAAGATTTTACAGATTTACAGCTAGGAAAATCAAATTCTCTAAGAATTGGATCATATACACCGTCTGATGACACTGGAGGGTCATGATGCCTAGCGAAAATCAAATAATAGTTGAGCTTATACCAACTACTGTGGGTGGTGCTCTCGGAGAGAGAGACGAGAAAAAAACTAAGGCATCTTTTGTGGGCTGCCCTACATTTGAAGGAGACTATAGCATTGATGACAAGGTTAGGCTAGTATATGTCCAACAAGCTCTAAAAGCTTCAGAAGTAGACGGATACGGATTCTCTAGCTTTAATACAGACTATTTGGCAAATGGTGCACCTGACCTAAGCACTTGCGTCGATTCGGGCGCTGATAACTCTGGAGGACCTCAGCTAGGGAAGGCACTAACTCCTAATGATGAAGAGACAAAAAACTGGCCAATACCTAATCCAGCATCTGCGGTAGATGCAACTTGGACGCTACAGCCAAAACCAGACTATAATAACGATGCTGACAAGCCCAAACAGAGAAATATAAACTACGGCAGCGGTCCAGTTGGACCACAAAGCCCAAGTGACACGTCTGGAATTATTGCTAGGCAACTTCCGTGGACTCTATCACCAGGATCTTCAACATAGTTGAGTTGTTTTTTTTCTTGCATCATACTTATATTATGAACCCGTAAGGAGATTTAAAAATGGCATCACAGCCCCAAACAATAGTACAGCCCGCAGCTCCCGTAGATCGGCCTTATGGGTCGAGAAACGAAGGCAATATACAGGCAGCTTTTCCCACATCACCGCTATACACAGATTATAATGATGATTCTGCTGTAAAGGAGATATATCAATCTACTGTTCTTGACGGAACTGTTACAAACGGCCTCGGCTTTCCTAATTTTAATCCAGAATATACAGCGAACGGATCTCCTAGTTTTGATAATGTGGACACGGGCGGTGAAGGCAAGCCAGCAACTCCATACACACCTAATCCAGCGTCTCCTGGTGCTGGTAGCACAAATGCCGCTGATCAGCCAGAATTTACAGGAACTATTCCAGATAGCTCACCTGAATTCGGGTCTGGTTTAGGTGGGCTTGTCTCTCCAAGCATAACAAGTGCAGAGATACAATCACAAACTTTAGGATCATATGGGCTTGGAAAATCTTTCGCCGGATCTAATGGTAAACAATAGGTCGTAATGACTAAAAGACTTTACTATAATCAAGCATCTGCTACGGGTGATCCAAGAACTGGTCACGGATATGGTAAGGCACAAAAGATTCCTAGCATGGGAAGCGGCCAGGGATCTGAGAGACCCATGAGTTCATCTGAAACTGGAATTTATAGAGCAGGGCCATCTTATAGTGAAGAAGACGATGAAGACGAAGATGATATTTTTGACGATAAGCCAGAAACTGATAAATTTGTAAGGATGATAAATAAACAATCTAACTATAGCTCTGACCAAGGATTCTGGCCAAGGGCTGATAGAGGTTCTCTTGGTCAAACTAGCATAGGATGGGGGCTAGGGTTGGGTGCAACAGGAATAGGTGAAGCTGCTGCAGCAGTAAGATCTACAGGTCTTAGTCTTCCAAGGGCAAAAGGGCAAAGACTGCCAAAAGCTAGCAAAAGCATAGCTCCTTTCTCTGCAGCAGTATTATATCCTCGCGGATTTGACGGTCCGCCACTGGGATCGGGAGGTGCAGGACAGGCATTTAATACAACAGGCCCTTATAAAAGAACAGGAACACAGTATGGATCATCTCGGGCGCCATTGTCTCAGCCTGAAGAAGAAGAATTTCCGCTCATGAACTATGACGATATTATCGACATGGATGCAGGAGAAAGATCAATACTTCGTCAGAGAATAAAGATAATGAGACTATTAAATAAAATAGATGAGATCGATTCTGATGAAATTTAAAATTCAGCATAATAATTAAATACTAAGAGGGTACTTATGTCAAATACCATTTATACAGATGCAATAGCAGAAGCTAAGCTTTTAAAAGAAACTGCAGAACAAAATGCAAAAAATGCTATAATCGAAGCAGTAACGCCAAGAATTAGAAGTTTTATTGAAGATCAGCTTCTTGGAAATAATCAAGTTGACAAATCTTATGATCATGACATTCTTGAATCAGTTGCTTCTGATATCGTCGGCGAATCTTCTATAGATGAAGTTATGCTCGACGAAAGTGCTCTCGTGTCACTTTTAGAGGTATTTGGCGGAAAAGAAATATCAAGTCTCGCAACAGAATCTTCTGTAAAAGATGCCTTACGCGAGTCATTTGTGTCTCTAGGCGCTGCTGAAAGGCAAAAATTGATACAGGTAGCCAATAAACTTAACCAAAACATAGATCTTTTTACAGATGACATAATACCTAATGATGTACACATTCAACAGGAGAGCTCTAGAATGTCAGCAAATAAAGATAGACTTTACGAGGTTGATCTCGATGAATTAGCAGAGATGGCTGCAGCAATGATGGCAGAAGAGGATCATGATGAAGTTGAGTTAGAAGAATTGGAAGGCGGTCCAGAGGTGGAGCCGCAAGATGAAGATGACAAACTTGATGAAATAATGAGTATCCTGGGTCTTGGTCATCTCAACGAAGACAAGATTGAAATTGATCTAGGCGACGCAGAGCTTCCTGATGATATTCAGCTTGCAGCGAGACTTGTTCTTGATGACGAAGATGAAGAAGAAGTTGAAGTTGAAGATGAGGAAGAGATAGAACTCCCAGATGAAGGTGGCGAGCTCGAAGATCTCGATGAGGTATTTGATATCGATCCTGGAATGCTTCGGTCTGAAATCAGAAGACTTAAGATAGGCATCTCAGAAGCCAAGGAGCTCGCAAAGTTAAAAGGTATTAAAAATGACATGGCCCACAGCTGGGGAGGAAAAGGATCCTCAGGTGCTGGAGTTAAAGGAGCATACGGTGGCTCTGGAACTGGCAAGGCCGGTGTCGATGGTTCATATGGTGGAGGCAAGGCTTCTGGCGATCCGTTAAAGGTTACGCTTAACAAGCTTTCTGAAGCTGTGAAAAATGAGAGACGCAAGAATCGATCTCTCGCAAATAGGCTCAGTGAATACAGAAGTGCAGTTGAAACACTTCGTGAGCAATTGACAGATCTCAATCTGTTTAACGCAAAGCTTCTCTATGTTAATAAGCTGTTGCAAAACAAGGACGTCTCATCCTCGCAGAGGAAAACCGTCGTTGAGTCAATTGACAACGCAAAAAGTCTAAGAGAAGTTAAGTTAGTTTATAAAACTTTGACAGAATCCTTTTCGAAGGGTAGTGGCGGAGCTTTAAGAGAATCTGCGACACGACGCGCACTCGGTTCATCTTCAAGAGTTGCAGGAAGATCATCATCTGACTCTGCAGCAACAGAGGTAAATCGATGGGCAGTGCTTGCAGGAATTAATAACAACGAATAAGAACAACTGCACAAATAAAACATAAAGGAGTTATAATGTCTAAGTCGTTCACACTTAATCAGCTAACCGAAGGTATTCGCGAAAGAAACGTGGGTGCCGATGGTATGCGATTAGTGGAAAAGTGGACTCGAACGGGTCTACTCCGCGGTCTACAGGACCATGGTCGCGAGACGATGTCTCGCTTGCTTGAAAATCAGGCTTCACAGCTGCTTAAAGAGCAAAGCTCAATAAGCTCCGGTGGTGGTAACCTTACTTCCTCTGGCGATCTTCGCGGTTTCACAAATATCGCATTCCCAATCGTTCGTCGAGTTTTCGGCGGATTAATTTCAAATGAACTTGTTTCCATCCAGCCAATGAGCCTTCCTTCTGGTCTGCTTTTCTATCTGGATTATACATACGGATCCAATGTCGGTGGTGACGCAAGCCTTACAACAGGCAATGCAGGTACCCTTGATACTGAGCAGTATGCTAGAGGACAGTCAATTTACAACATGCCACCAGGTAAAGGTGTCCGTTCCGGATCTCTTGCTGTTGGCGGTCAGTATGACCTTGTTGGAACGACATATTCTAAGGTTCATAAGACATCAACGAGCCTATCGCTTCTTGCGTCAGGCGCGTATAATGGCGGCTCAACAATATCAAACGGAGCTTATCTATGGTCAACAGGTTCTGATGGAAAGGCGCTTCAGTTCGATCCACAGGTCACAAACTTGATTGAAGATAACCTTTCTAGCACAACACCTGCATCACTTGGTATGTTCCAGCTGCTTGTTGTTAATCTTACGACCGGGTTCCCGACAGATGCCGACCTTAGTCAAATCAAGGGATTTGGATTGTTCACTAACTCTGGAACAGGCGGACGCACGATTGTTTCAGATGCAACGTTGCACGAGATAGGACCATCCGATAAGATTCAGAATGGTAAGGGTATTCTTAACATTCGTCGTCTTAATCAGCTTGGTACATATGTGGGAAGTAAGTTCACACCTGATCCAATGGTAACAACAAGCACAGCTAATGCTGCTTTGCTTCTTGTCATATCTGGAACTCTACGTCAGCCAACTGGTACAACAACTGCTAACAACCTCACCGGTTCTTACGTTATAGCTCCAAGTCTTGATGTTGAATCTGGTGTTGGATCAACGTTAACGATTCCAACATTTGAGTCTAACTTCGGCACTTCTCCATCTCCAGTCATCCCAGAGATCGACATAAAGATTGAGTCAATTGCTGTTACAGCTCAGACACGTAAGCTTCGTGCTCGTTGGTCACCAGAGCTTGCTCAGGACTTGAATGCTTACCACAGCCTTGACGCTGAGGTTGAGCTTACTCAGATCCTCTCTGAGCAGATCGCACTTGAGATTGATCGCGAGATCCTCAATGATCTTCTTAGTGAAGCTAAGGGTGCTAACTATTACTGGTCAAGAATGCCAGGTAAGTTCGTTAATAAGACAAGCGGTACAGAGCAGACTAAGTCTTCGACATTGGCTGCTGGTCCTGCATTCACTGGTACAGTTCGTGAGTGGTACGAGACCCTGGTTGAGACAATCATTGATGTAGCAAACCAGATTCATCGTAAGACGTTGCGCGGCTCAGCCAACTTCGTTGTGACCTCACCAGAGGTTTCCACCGTCTTTGAGGCTTCAGTACTCTATAAGCCGAACATAAGCATGGATGGACAAGGGCAGATGGGTAATCCATTCACCCTAGGCGCAACTCCGGTTGGTTCTCTTAGTAATCGCTTCACAGTCTATAAGGATCCTTACTTCCCTCGGAATAAGATCCTCGTTGGCTACAAGGGCGGTAGCTATCTTGAGACAGGCTATGTATATGCACCATACGTTCCTCTGATCGTTACACCTACGATCTTCGCACCGGAAGATTTCACACCCCGTAAGGGCGTGATGACTCGATACGGTAAGAAGATGGTTCGTGCTGACTTCTACGGAACAGTTACGGTTATGGATCTCAATGTGATCTAAACCTAGCTTGGTTGATAAATATCGGGGTGCCCCTTTCTGGGGCACCCCTTTTTATTTTTATTATTCTATGTATATACTTTGTTTATGATAGTTTGTCACAGCAAAAAATTTATATTTTTTAAACCTCTAAAGACAGCAGGCTCTAGCATAGAGGCGGCACTTGTTAATGTTTGTGATAAAGATGATCTTATAGTTCAAAGTTCTCACAAAGGTGAGACGCAGCTAATACCAGACAGAAATAATCTAGATCATTCCACTGGGCTTTTAAGATTTGAAACACATGAATCACCAGAGATATTTTTTGAAAAAACTAAGTCTGCAAACTGGGACGAGTATACTAAGATAGCTGTAATTAGAAACCCCTGGGACCTCTGTGTTTCATACTGGTGGTGGACAATAAGTGAATATAGGCCCCCAAAAAATAGAATACCCACGCTGGGCGATACGCCTATAGAAATAAAGAGAAAGCTTAGCCTATTCCTTCCTTCACATGCCTATTACCTAGACGTGAAATCACAAAGTGAAATGAAGGCACAAAGGGTGGTAGACTGGCTTTCAAATATAAGTTGTGAATTTATTCATAATAAAATAGATGTATTTTTACGATTTGAAAATCTTAATTCAGATTTTAACAATTTATGTGATATTCTTGAGATCGATAATATAGAGCTACCAAGGCTAAAATCATCTCAAAGGAAGCTAGATTATCACTATACTGAATACTATAGCGATTCGATGAGATCACTTGTAAGCAACAAGTTTCATAAAATTATTGATAAATTTAATTACAAATTTTATATGAAATAAATTAAAATTAATTCTATATAAAGCTATAGAGAAAAATATCACCTCTGCTGCCCCTATATCATGTGATTCAATTCTCCTCTAAGTAGAAAGTGAGACATTCACGAATACTTATGATTAAGAGCGTGGTCTCAGGAGAACCAGTGGCAACATTTTCCAATACAACAAATCCAACACCTTACGGATTTTTTGATAGTGATGCTGATTTTCAGAAAGAAGCAAATAGCGTCGTTACTTTCGTTAAAAGAAAACTAGGTGACGATGTTTTAAGCGTAGAGCTTACAAAAAAACAAATTTGGGCAAGTCTAGAAGAGTCGACACTTGAATTTGGATCAATTTTGAACCAATATCAGGCAAAATCTCAATTAATCCAGTTTCTTGGGATGCCTACGACTGGCTCTGATGGCGCAATGTCGGGATCAGAGGGAAAATATCCTAGAGAGAATCTCGATTTTCTTACAAGAGTTGCAGAACCATACGCATCAGAAGCGGGAATAGGTGGATCATATGATATGGTGTCAGGATCAATTAATCTTACATCTAGTCAACAAGACTACGATATCTATAAAACACTTAAAGACTCAAATGGAAATCTTATATTTTCATCAAGCTTAAATCCATTAAGAACAAAGCTACAAATAAGTGAGGTTTTTCATTTTTCACCTCAAGCTGCATATAGATTTTTTGATACCACATCTGCAATAAACTACTTAAACAACGAGTTTAGCTTTGAGTCGTTCACGCCAGAAACAATTTTTTATGTGCTTCCTGTATTTGAAGACATACTAAGAGCAGGACAGCTGGACTTGTCAAACAGGGTTAGAAGATCAAACTATTCTTATAAAATTACTGGAAAGCATATTCGTATATTTCCCATTCCTACAAGTGATACAGCAAAGAAGCTTTTTATAAGAGTGAAATTCTTTTCAAACCCGCTTGACCCTTCATATCAAGATGATACTATAAAAGGAGTTTCAAATTTATCTGATATTCCATTTGGAAAATTAGAATATACTAATATCAACAGCATCGGAAGACAATGGATAAGACAGTATTCCCTAGCTGTTAGCAAAGAAATGCTAGGATTAATTAGATCAAAATTTGGAAATATACCTATTCCGGGCTCTGATTTGACATTAAACGGAACGTCACTTGTTTCTGAAGGAAGAGAAGATAAAAATAATTTAAAAACACATTTAAAAGAAATGCTTGAAACAATGACATACGACAAGCTCTTGGAGACTGCTGCAGCAAGAGCAGAGTCTGTCAATAAACAGCTAAGATATGTACCAATGCCTAACGGCTGGTCAATATTCATGGGATGATGAATGTCTAGACTTTTTATTACAGAGAGAGAAGTAAATTTTATCAATGATATCGCAAAAGAGGTGGTAAAAGACGTCATTGGACAGAAAATTTATTATTTTCCAATATCAGAAGTAAAATCTCAAATACACGATGTTTACGAAGAGTCTATAAATAAAGTCTTTGACAATCCTATAGAGATTAATGCACTGGTGAAATATCAGCCACAGGAAATACGTGCCAATTTCTTCGGAAGTGAAGAGTTTTATACAATTGAAGTATATGCTCAGGAGAGAGACCTTCTAGACAAGGGAATAACAATTTTAGAAGGAGACTTTTTTAGCTATGGATCTGTGTTTTTTGAGGTAATAACTGCTCCAGATTCAAATACAATCTATGGACAAGTTGAACATAAAGGATTTTTAACAATAACTGGTAAACAAGCACGTCTCGGTCAATTTTCATCTGTCACATTTGGTCCCACAGACGAACAATATTCTGATCCAGATGCTGTCCAGGATGTCTTTGTACAGCAGAGGGGATTTTCTCAAAATCAAGAGGGTGTAACTGGAGACGTACGAGAGCTTCAGAAAAGAGGTGTGTTAACACAGCCCATATCTGGTCGTCCACAAAAAGTTACCCCGCTCGATGCAGGACCTGCAGGCTCTTCTTTCTACGATGAGGATTAAAAATGGCAACACGAAAAATAGATAGTGGGTATGAAGGTGAAGTCGTTGATGATTTTCACATACCGCCATCAGGAATAGAAGAAACTGATAGAGCGCTTTTTGATCTTTTTGATAAGCGCTTATCATTCCAAGTGAAGATCAAAGATCAGTCAACAAAAGTTCCTGTTGTTTTCTCTACTGGTGAAAGATTTGCATTAACTAGAAGAAAAAAATCCATTAGAGACAGAAATAACGCATTAATACTTCCTATAATTTCAATACATAGAACATCAATAGACACATCTCCGTCCCAAGGTGGCTACGGCACAGCAATATCGTTTAGAGATCAGCAGAGCTATGTTGTAAGAAAAAGGCTTGATCCAAAAGATAGAAATTATCAAAAAATAATCAATAAGCTTGGAATAAAAAATCAAAAAAATGTTTCATCAAGAGCTAATTTTGCAAGATCTGATATTTTTCCAGGAAATATTGCAAAGTCAGGGTATCTTGCGTCTAGAAGAAACCTTAACAATCTTTCTCTTGAAGATGATCCAAAAGGAAACTTGCTAAGAAACGATATAGGAAATAACATATTTGAAATAATAACGCTGCCCTACCCTGTTTTTATGATGATATCGTATGAAGTAATATTTTGGACACAATATATGCAGCAAATGAATCAAATGATAGAGATACTATTTTCACAACATGACGGTCAAGATCATGCATTTCAAATAGAGTCAAAATCTGGGCACAAATACACGGCATTTATCAAGAGCCCACTAGCAAATCAGGATAATTTTGCTGAATTTGCAAATGATGAAAGAGTTATAAAGTATTCTTTTACAATAAATATTCCCTCTTATCTTCTTGCTCCCGTCCATGAAGGCCAAGCGTTACCATTTAGAAAGTTTTACTCAGCTCCGCAAATAGAGTTTGGATATAAACAGGTGAGCACACAGGTTATAGTTGACGAAGGCAATCCTGGACGCGTGATAGACACAAATAAATTTATTTTAAATGATGTAGAAAATTTTAATAATAAAGGTCAGACTCCATCGATGCGTGGCCAAGGTGATGAGAGGCTCAGAGAAGTGATACAAGATCCCTTTACAGGGGCCGAAGAGACTAAATATGTTAAAGTCATAACAAGTCACCAAAGGTCAGGAGAGACAGTTGCTAGCTCTAGAATAGTTGTTAATTTACAAACTACTCTAGATACTGCATCTGATTAGTGACTTTTCACATTTTGAGCAATAGTTATAACCGTAGATAGTTATATCGGGAGATTCATTAATGGCCGAACAGACATTCAGATCACCTGGGTTTTTCGAGCGCGAGATAGATCTCTCTCAAAGAGAGAGTGAAATCATAGGCGTTCCCGCAGGCATCGTAGGAACCGCAGAGATGGGCCCGGCATTCGTTCCAGTTACAGTTGGATCATTCGCTGACTTCGAGAGAAGGTTTGGATCGTTAGATCCTTACAAGTTTGGTCCGTATGCTGTTAGAGAATTTTTTAAAAATAGAACAGCACTAACATACCTTAGGGTTCTTGGTGCAGGTTCTAATGACACGTCAACAGACATAGCTAATACTCGGACAGCGGGAATAGTTAAAAACGCCGGCTTTAAGATACTTGGCAGCGCGCCATCCACATCGGAATCGCCGGATGATCCAAGGCTTAAAGGGTGCGTTCAGTTTATTGTTGCTGATCACTGGATATCAGCTAGTCAAGAGGGAATTGGTTATCCAATATTCTCCGATAATGATAGCTTTCCAAACGCAACAGCTGCAACGCCTAGCGCAAAAATGGTTAGAGCGATGCTCTTTACCACGACTGGATCTAGATTCCAGGTCCTTACGATGGCATCTGCCTCATGGGTAGCGGGTATCTCAACAGGAAATAACGACATATCTAGGCCAAACTCTTCTGGCGACTTCAAGCTCGTTCTATCATCTTCATCTGGAGCGTCATTCGCAAATGACGACGGTCTAGCTGGGATCAAAATATATACAGCATCACTAAACCCATCTTCAGATAATTATATCGCAAGACTATTGAACACTGATCCAGAAAGATTCCAGACGGATGAGCATATTCTTTATGCTCACTTCCCAGTTGAGAATGAGATAGCATCAGTTAAGTACAACAAAACTGCTTCTATTTCGCTAACATCAGGATCTTTGTCAACTTCAAAAGCATCTGGAGGTATTTCTGGCCTAACATTTAACAATGGATTTGGTAGATTCGACACGAGATATCACTCTCCGAAAACGACAAACTTTATATCACAGCCATACGGTGATAGTGAATATGATCTCTTTTACGTGGAAACCATATCAGATGGTGCGATAGCAAATGAAAAATTCAAGGTGTCCATCAGCAAGGTTAGAAAGTCATCTAATCCCTTAAGCAAGTATGGGACATTTACATTAGAGGTGAGAGCATTTGACGATACAGATATTGCACCGAAAATTCTTGAATCATATCCGCTTTGCACGCTTAATCCGCTTGATGACGACTATCTGGCTAAGAAGGTGGGTGACTTTAAGGCGTTTTATAATTTTGACGCAGAGCTTGAGAGTGAAAGAAAAGTTGTAGTTAGCGGAAAGTATCCGAATCTATCATCAAGAATAAGAGTCGTTATGTCAGTTGCGCTAGAGTCAGGAGAGGTTCCTCAAGATGCTATGCCATTCGGATTCAGAGGGTTTGGCGCACTTAAGACTAGTGACACTCTTACAGATATTTCAACAACATCTATCCGCGGAGGTCTCGGAAGCTCTATTGCAACTAGGATGTCTAATATAACAAACTTGACAGGTGCCGCTGAGCAGCTAGGGTATCTCTCTTCTCTAACCGGATCAATTCTTCCTCCAGTTCCATTTACCTTCAAGGTAACGCGCGGCGCTGTTGATACATCGTCACCTGCCTACATTGGTGCACCTGGTGCAGATGAAAGAGTTGACTCAAGATTCTACTGGGGCGCAAAGTTCACACGTGTCCCTCAGACAGGTTCACTTTCGAACTCAATTTTCGATACTAATGTCTCTAGTGAGATAAATGATATCTTTAAAAACTATGCAAAATTCCTTGGAATATCGAAGCTAGATAATTTAGTCACAGGATCTGGAGCTGATGCATTTAATAATAATAAATTTACGCTAGCTAGGGTTGCACTTTCCAATGCAATTGAAAATGACAGTGCTGGAACTCCTAGCTTATCTGCAACAGCGAATTCAACCATAACAGGATCAGCTAAGGAACACATACTTGAGACAGCATATATTAGAAACGGAAAAGTTGACGCAAGCAACTATACTGTAGCTGACAACGTAGCAGCAGCTGGAAGATCAACCAGATTAACACTTGCATCGCTCGCCTCTCTAACATCATCGGTCTATTTTAATAGATTTACTGACTATACTAAGTTTACAAACTTTATGTACGGCGGATTCGATGGATTGAATATTCTTGATACAGACATGGCAAGAATGAATGATAAGTCTACGTCATCAGATACGGGCGGCCTTGCAGTCGGCGGAAATCTTGATATAGGGCTTAGTACAGACAATAGCTGGGGAGCAGGTAGAAAGAATAGCATAGTTTCCTCCTATAGAGTGGGAGCTAGAATTCTCACTGATCCAATGTCTTCTAGGGTGAATATAATTCTTGTACCTGGAATCAGGGATGGCGCATTAACAAACTATGTTCAGTCAAGACTGTCTGGCTATAGCAAGGCATTCTACGTGATGGATCTTGCAACCTATGACGCTGATTCAGTTAGATTATTTGATGATAATTCAAAAGCGCCATCCGTTCAAGCTACGTCAGAGCAGTTCGACGGAAGAGCGCTTGACAACAACTACTCAGCAACGTACTTCCCTGACGTTACAATAGAAGATCCGATCAACAACAGGCCTGTCAAGGTGCCTTCCTCAATTGCAGTGATTGGTGCTCTGTCATATAACGATAATGTTGCGTATCCGTGGTTTGCACCGGCTGGATTTAATAGAGCTTCTCTAGACTTCGTGACAAATGTAAAGGTCAGGCTTAATCAGGCTGATAGAAACATGCTATATGATTCACGTATAAACCCGATAGCGACATTCCCACAAGCTGGATTCGTAATATTTGGACAAAAAACACTTCAATTTTCAAAGAGTGCACTTGATAGAGTTAATGTTCGTAGAATGCTTCTCGAGGTCAAGAGACTTATAGTTGATGTTGCGAACAAAATTGTATTTGAACAAAATACTCCCGAAACAAGGGCCAGGTTCGTTGGACAGGTGACGCCATTGCTTGCAACAATACAGAGTCAGCAGGGTATTGACCAGTTTAAGGTTGTAATGGATGCTAGCAATAATACTCAAGAAGATGTTGAAAATAACGTTCTAAACGGTAGACTGGTTCTAGTTCCAACACGAGCTGTTGAGTTCATTGCTATGGACTTTATAATTACTAATGCTGGCGTAAGCTTTGAGTAGGGAATAGATATTTATGATGACGTTTTTGGAGAAAATAAATGGCTGAAATAACCTATAGAAGTCCCGGCGTATACACAACTGAGATAGATCTTACAGGTCCTACGACATCTCTTCCTGCGGGGGTCCCCGGAGGGGTAATCGGTACTGCTAATGAGGGACCAGCGTTTGTTCCTGTTACAGTTGGCAACTATACAGATTTTGCTAGAGTATTTGGTGCAACGGATGGCGAAAAATTTGGACCGCTTGCAGTACACCAGTTTATGAAAAATGCTACATCACTAACGTATCTTAGAGTGCTTGGTGTTGGAGACGGAAAACAGAGAGATGCTAGCACTGGAAAAGTTACCAATGCAGGATTTGTGGTAGGGGACCAGCAGATAAAAGATAACGGATACGTTGGTCAAAATCCCTATGCGATAGCTGGCGGTGCCTTAGGAAGCACATATTTTCTTGGATGCTTCATGTCCGAGTCGAACGGGTCAACAATATTTTCAGATGCCAATATCCAGGTGTGGGGAACAGCTTCGGCTCCAATAATAAGAGGAGTGATGATGGCACCCTCTGGAGTAATTCTTCAGCTGTCAAGCTCTATTACATCACCAGGCGGAAACGGAGCACCCTCAGCAACAGAGCCAGCACGCGGGACGCTCGGTCCAGGTGGCGGCTTGGTGGGCAGCATCACAGGATCTGTCACCTTAGCAACTGGTAGATTCGTCATGTTACTAAATGGTCACAAGAGCACGGGAGCTGCACCAAATATTTTAACAGCATCTTTTGATCTTGAGGATGCTAGCTACTTTAGAAATGTATTTAACACAGATCCAACGCAGATACAGGAAAAAGGTCACCTTCTATATGCTAACTATGATATTCACCCTTCGCAAGCCGTTGTTACCGGTACGGGAAATTTCTCTAACTCTATGCTACCCTGGGGTGAGCCTTACACGATGGAGCCTATTGCATTCCTAGTAACTGGGTCTGCAGGAAGAGATACTGGTACATCTACAGCACCAAACTATGAGTCATTTGAAGATAGATTTACAAATGCAAAGGCTCCATACATCATCTCACAGACATTTGGTGGAACAAAATACGATATCGTAAGAATTCACGCATTAGGTGACGGAGACTTCTCCAATACAAACCTAAAGATATCTGTGGAAAATATAAAGCCATCGACATCAGATTCTTACAAGTACGGCACATTCGACTTAGTCGTTAGAAGATTTAGTGACACAGATATTGAGAGAAGAGTTATGGAGGCATACAGAGGCGTCACTTTAGATCCGAGCAGTGATAAGTTTATAGCTAGAGCAATTGGTGATATGAACACGTATTTTGACTTTGATCAAGCATCGTCTTCGCAGAAGCTAGTTGTCGCCGGTGATTATCCAATTAGATCAAACTATATTAGAGTTGAACAGAGCACAGCACTTAAAAATGGCCAGGTTCCCAAGGATGCACTTCCATTCGGATTTAGAGGAATAGATCACCTTGTAACATCAGGAAGCAGCCCCCTTGTTGATCTTCCAGTTTCAACTGCGCGACCATCGGGTGCAGGACACTTCTTGAGAAGAGCAGTACAACCACCACTTCCCCTTAGAAAAGATATTGCCGTTGGAACATCTCCCAATAAGGAAGCTTTTAGTAAGTGGTACTGGGGTGTGAAATTCATGCAGACTGTCTCTATACGAGAGCAGAACACTATCACAACTAAAAATATTACTGTTGAAAACTTTACAAAATACTTTCCAAGCTACGATGGGACAAATAGAGACTTTATGGTTGGAAACAACCCAGGGGTTGCAAACTCTGGCGGAACAGTCTTAGATTGTGACACGTTTAATAACAACCTTTTCTCCCTTGAGAGAATCAAGGTGAGAACGGGATCTGATGGAAACGCTGATACTGCAGAGTGGGTTAGCGCTTCATATGTGAGAAAGGGAAGCATAACTGCAAATGAGACAAATAAGACTCGTGCACTCAAGCCAGCAGACATGAAGGTTCAAGGGAACAGAACTTTCTGTAAGTTCTCATTCTTCCTTCAGGCAGGTTTCAACGGATCTAACGTGTTTAACAAAGACAAGAAAAAGATGCTTAACGCTGCAGCAAGAAGAGAGATGGATGATTCAACTGCCCAAGGCGGAGTCAATGGACCCACAGTTGCAGCATATAGAAAAGCCCTTGACATAATGGGGACTAAGTCTGATGTCGATATCAAGCTCTTGGCAATACCAGGCCTCAGGCACTCTTCAGTCTCTAATTACGCAATTGATACAGTTGAAAGCAGATTTGACGCGATGTATGTCATGGATATAGAGGAGAGAGACGAGCTCAACACTATTATAACATCATCTGTTGGGTCATTTGCAAATGTTACAAACACAGTTAATGACTTCAAGTCTCGCGCACTTAACACATCATTTGCAGCAGCTTACTTCCCTGATGTCATTCTGGGCGATCCGACGACTAATACAAATGTTCAGGCCCCGCCTTCTGTAGCAGTTATGGGAGCCATGGCGTTAAATGATTCAGTTGGATATCCGTGGTTCGCACCAGCAGGATTCACTCGAGGCGCATTAAAAGATGTTATTTTTGCTGATGTTAATCTTAACAAGGACAATCTTGACGATCTATACGATGCAGATATTAACCCTATAACATCTTTCCCCAATACCGGCGTGATGGTCTTTGGACAGAAGACACTTCTAGCAGCAGCGTCTGCTCTAGATAGAGTTAACGTAAGAAGGCTTCTCATTGACATTAGAAGAAAGGTAAGAAATGTTGCAAATCTCATGCTATTTGAACCTAACAGGCAGGAGACACTAGATAAGTTTAGTGCACTTGTGCAGCCTATTCTCCAAAGTATACAGGAGAAGAGCGGTGTAGATAGGTTCAAGGTTGTTATTGATGCAACAACAACAACACAGGCAGATGTTGAGAACAATACTCTTCGCGGCAAGATATTCTTGCAGCCGACGAGAACAGCAGAGTTTGTAGCTCTTGACTTTGTTCTAACAAATGCTGGAGATGCATTCGAGAATGCATAAAAAATATTGTAACACAATACTTATAACTGAATAGTTATCTTTAGGAGAAAAATAAATGGCCGAAACACTTTCCGTCACCGACATGCTTCCCAATAAGTTCGAGCCGAAAAGACAGTATCGGTGGATCTTTGCCATAGAGGGAATAGACGCATTCCTGATGAAGACAACAAATAGACCGCAGATGACATTTCAGGTGTCAACGTTAAACTTTATTAACGCAAAAAGATACCTTGCGGGAAAGATGGAGTTTTCAACATTAGCGCTCACACTTTACGATCCAATTGCACCGTCTGGAGCACAGCAGGTGATGGAGTGGATAAGAACAGCATACGAATCTGTCTCAGGTCGCGCCGGCTACGCAGACTTCTATAAGAGAGATATTCAATGTAAGCTGCTTGATCCAATCGGAACGGTTGTAGAGCTTTGGGATATAAAAGGAGCATTTATATCAGATGCAAACTTTAACTCACTTGACTATGGAAACGAAGAAACTCCAGTCGAAATATCACTAACACTGAGATATGATAACGCTGTTCTCCAGTTCTAATAAGCTTTACAGATAGTTTAAAGATTTAAAAGACCCTTCATCGGGTCTTTTTTATTTTACTTATGTCTTTTTATGGTTAATGATTAGGCAAGAAAAAAAATTGGAGAGATAGTGTCTACTAATATTCCTGTGCAAAATGTGATGAAAGAGACTTTTAACTGGGAGGTTCCAGTTGAGACAGTGCCAATCCCATCTGAGGGAAGAGTATATGCTGCAAACAGTGCAGTTTACGGAAAGCAAACTTTAGATATAAAAGCTATGACAGCACAGGAGGAGGATATTCTCGCTTCTCGTGCACTAATTCAGCAAGGGACAGTCATAACTCACCTCATTCAGTCGTGTCTCGTTGACAAAAGTGTAAATGTTAGAGACATGCTTCTTGGTGATAGAAATGCTCTTATGGTAGCTGTCAGGATAACTGGATATGGAAGCAGCTATTCTGCAGAGTCGTTGTGCCCAGAGTGTACAGAGAGAAGTGAGCAAAATTACAATCTCACAGAGCTTGAGATAAAGAGACTCGAAATACACCCTGTGCGACAAGGTGAAAACTTATTTGAATTCACCCTGCCGATCACAAAGAAGAAAGTTGAATTTAAATTTCTTACAGGTGCAGATGATGAGGAGAGAAATCTCATCATGGAAAGAAAAAAGAAGATGATGCCTCACATGCAGATAGAGGGCGCAGTTACTTCAAAGCTTGATCAGCAGATATTGTCAGTAGACGGTGTAAGAGATAAGAATCAGGTAGGTAATTTTGTTAGAAATATGCCTGCAAGAGACTCTAGGGCACTAAGGACGTATATCCAAAAACATGAACCTGGAATTGATATGAATGTGTGGATGAAATGTCCACACTGTTCAGAGTCATCTCATGTATCACTCCCGATTGGAGGCAATTTTTTTTGGCCTGATGAGTAACTGGAGAGAGCTGTTCCTAGAGGAAGCATTTCTTTTACAATATCACCTTAAGATGACCTATTCGGATGTTAGAAGCCTGCCTGTTCAATATAGGCAGTGGTTTCTAGATCGCCTAGCAAAAGAGTTTACAAGAGAAGCTGAGGCACACAAAAAAGCTAGAAATGAAAGTTCTGGAAGGACGTCAATTACACAAGATGTCCCTATGGGTGAGGCTATGGCAAACCTGGCCTCTGGAGAAAAGAAGTTCTAGGCGTGCTTCACTTACCTAATATGTATAAGAGAAGGTAGTGTTTCGTGGCTGAAGATCTTAAAACACAAGCGGCGTTTTCAAAGCAGATAAAAGACAATCTTGCTACGATAAACAGTCAGCTTGGTGACCAGATAAAATTACAGAATCTTGTCAACCTCTCTCTAAAGGGACAGCTAGACGAGGCTGCAAAAGCTGGAAACATAGCAGACGATGCTATGAAAAAGGCGGGTGTGTCAGCCGCTGGAACTGCAGGCTCTATAGGAACTGCAACAACAGCGTTAAAAGAAAATGAAAAAGCTGCTATTGCTGCAGGATCTGCTGGAACAGGTCTCGGCGCAAAGATGGTCGGTGCAGCAGAGGCAACCATGGGGGCGTGGGATGCCACCGCCAGGGCAATAGACGGGATGATAGTAAAGCCTGTATCACAGGAGCTTGATATAGTTCAAACGCTGTATGGCGGTCTTTCTGGCCCAGGAGGACCATTTGCTGCGACAAATGATCAAGCTCGTCGACTAGTAGATACAACTATGGGAATCGGAGATCAGCTCACTGACATGAATGGAAAGTGGGCACAGGCATTTGGAAAGGATCCTCGAAGAGTTTTGGGTGAGCTCACTGAAGTATATGGTGACTTTAACCAGATGATATCAAAAGATCAGGGAATGGTCGACGGGTTAAAAATAGTAAGAGATTTTACAGCTGATACTGTCATGGAGATGAAAGCATACTCCAAGGCAGCAAACCTGGACATGACAGATGTTCAAAATGTAGTATCTAGACAGATAAGTAGGACAGGAAAAGCTGGCACTGAGATGCTTAAAAACATTGCAGTTCTATCTAAGAAGGTGGCCGGCGCGACCGGTGACTCAGCAAAGATGATAGCACAAAATATCGTCAAGATAATAGATGATACAGATAAGTTTGGTAACGTAACTGAATTTCAAGCGGCTAGAATCAGTGCAAACCTAAGACAGCTGGGTCTAGGGTATGAAGATCTTTCTGGAGCTGTTGGGAAGTTCACAGACTTTGAAGGCGCCGCAGATAGCGTATCAAAACTGACAACAGTGTTTGGCGTTCAGATGGACGCAATGGAGATGATGACTCTTGCAAATGAGGACCAGGAGATGTTCCTCAGGAGAATGCGAGAACAGATGTTATCAACTGGAAAAGCTGTTGATGACATGACGCTAGCTGAGAAGCGGCTGATAAAGGAGTCACTAGGTCTCCAGAAGATTGAGTCGGTTGAGAGACTTCTTGATCCAAGCGCCACAATTTCATCATTGGGTGATTTAACAGCTGTGACTCAAAAAGGTGCAGGTGACATGCATGAGGACATGGCACTTCTTAAAGATGATATCGTCTCTCTTGAAGGCGCTATGCGCTATACATCAGAAGCCATGGCTGATCACATCAAGGAAACCGGCCTGATGAAGATGCAGAAGGAAGTCATTGAGATAGATCACTCGATGGGCAAGATGGGTGCAACATTTGAGAGAGCTATTCCAAAGACAGCCGGAATGTCCATGAAATTTTTTGGAAAGGGCCTCTCTGACATCGTGGGCATCGATGAACAAAAGCTTAAGGATATTAAAACATTCATGGGCGGCATCGCAGACGAGCTTATAAGAGCAGGTGATGCAGCTAAAAATTCTGACGTGGGGGAAGTGCTAAAAGGTATAGCCAAGAGTTCAGGATTAGGCGATGATATGAAAGAGGTTACAGGCGGCCTCAGCAAAGCAGCGGAAGACATGGCGAAGACATTCAGCGATGCTATTGACGGGATAATAGCTAAACTTAAAGAGAAAGGTCTTTTACAGGAATCACCATATTCTAGGATTGGAAGAAATATGGGTGAAGGAATGTCAAATGCCTGGGAGATGGGCTTTGATAACATGACAGCGACACAGCTTAGGTTCGGAAAGGTGAGCGAGAAGCAGATAGAGCTACAGAAGAAACGAGCCAAGACAAACATGAAGTATCGCGCTAAGATAGAGAAGAAATACTACAACAAGATTTCTAAAGATAGAGATAAGGCGATTGCTGAAGAAAAGAAAGCTGAAAAAGATTATCAGAAGATAAAACAACAAATCATTAAAGAGGGTAGAACTAAAGAAAATCATGCGCTTATCATAAAAGCACAGAAAGGCAGGCTTGCTGCACGAGATAATCTTAAGACGGCACAAAAAGAAGTCAAAACGATGGAGGATATGATATCTGGTAAGACAAAGAAAGATCTTAAACAGACCTCAAAGTTTGAAGAGGCTAAAGCTAGGATGATCAAAGCAGGCGCCAAGCGCAATAAGCTCATCGATAATCAGAATCTTAGGAATAAACTGGACGCCAATGAAAAAATAATAGAGTCTCAGAAAAAGACAGTACAGTACACAACTCTTAGTGAACAGGCCATGACAAAAGATCGCCTTAAAATGATAAGAAAAGAATCTGATGATAGAAAGAGCTACTACGGACAGCAGGCAACAGCGCTAGGAAAGACCGGGAAGTCATTCGAACAGCTTACAGCCAAAGAGAAGAAAGAATACGCTGAGAGATTAAATCTTGGAAAGGACTACGAGAAAGAGCTCAGCGCAATAATGAAGAGCAAGTCATTCCGAGAAGGAAAGGATATGAAGAAACGCCAGGGTGCTGCGAAAGACTTCCTCCAGGAACAGCTAGCTGCAGGCAAGAAATTTGGAGATCTCTCCGAGAGCACACTAGCCACGCTGAAGAAGGAATACGGTCTCGATGATGACATGGTTAAGAAGGCCCTCGAAGGCGGCGGTAATCTTGATGAAATAGTATCCGGCGGATCTGACGTAAGAATGAAAGAGATAGAGAAAAAAGAGAAGAAAGACGACACTAAGGAAGGGGGAAAATCTAGAAGCGGATCGTCTGGAGCAGTTAGTCGAGCCAGCAGGGCACAGGTGGCCAAATTACAAGAACTTTCAGATGTGACCTCCCTGAACGGTGAGGCAATTCTCGAGGTTCACTCTGCAATAGCAGGACTTCATGAGACGCTTAAGGAAAAAAATTATTCACCTCAAATTGATGTAACACTTGATGGAAAGTCTATAGTCAAATACATAGCAACAAATCCAGTAAGCGATAGAGGAACCGTACAGGTAAAATGATATGAGCTTGATAGACAAGGTTTTAGACGATAATCTCTTTAAACATTTTGCTGATAAGCTTAATGAAGAGGAGAGAGCATATCTTGAGAAGACAGTTAGAGAGATGCTTTCAACTGCAGACGGGTTATATGGATCTATGCAAGGTCTAGTCGCTGATGAGAAAGGAAAGCTAGAGGTAGCTGATGCTTTTGAATATTTAATTTCTGAAGAGGGGCAGAAGACGTGGCAACAAGACAAAAGCTAAGGGACTTCCTCAGCGACCAGGGGTATACAACAACTGTTGATAGAATTGGAATCACAGTTGATCCATCTGATATGGGTCCCACAGGTCAGCTTAACGAGGGAGATGACCTTGGAGTTGATCCCGCGACAGGAAAGGAGCTTCTAGGTCTTGATACAAGCGATCCTGATGCAGATACATCAGGTACCGGTCTTGTAGGAGACTTTTTAAAGTATATAGTCGACCTTTCGGATAATGCATATAAGCTTAAAGGGGGAAATACACTTGCTATAAAGCTTGGAAAGGAGCTTGAAGGTGCTGATCAACAAGGTGCAGAAGAGGTATTTGTTGCAACTAGTGAGTCAGAGAGAAACACTCTAGGATCTGTGATGAGCCAGTACTCGAATGGGTATTTCCCACCTCAAGATCTACAGAGTATCATAAGCAAGGATGGAGCAAACCCCGAGGCATCTGGAAAGCATACACAAGAGCTTCTATCTAATATTGAAGGGTCACCCGTAGTGCCAGGTTCTGGCCATACATATGGGGGAACAGCTGGGACAGTAGGACAAGGCGCGCCGTTTGTAAAGCTTGCAGCACAGACAATGCTTATTAATAATAGTAGATTTTCCCCAGGACTATCTGACGGTGAGCAAGGTGCAGCGTATGTTCCCGCGTATGACTCAAATGTCTCCCAATTTGAGTCTGGTGAAGACAAAAGAGGAACCACAACAGAGCAGAGTGGATATGGTGGCTACGACAAGGATGCTCAAGCTGTCATTCTTGATGATCTTAAAAATGTGGGAAGATCACTTCTTTTAAGATCAGCAAACTGGGACACTGGAGAAGCAGCAGCAGATCCTAACTCATTTTCTTATGACGGATCGAGTAATCTCTATGCTGCAGGTGATTTCACTGCGGCAGATAGCAAAAACCAAAAGATTAAGAGAGGACAGCTAAGGGCAAAAAATGCGTATGGCGCACCAGATACAACACTTTCTGGTGAAAACTATGTCACACTAGACCCAAGTGAGTCAGCCAAGTCATTTGGATCTATGACAACAGATGGCGTTCAGTTTTCTAACGAGACAAACAAGACTATTCTCATTGCGCAGGCCATGGCTGCAATATCAGCTATGATATCGATATGTAATGACTCGTGGAAATTAATTCAAGACGGCGTCGATTCAATGGTCAATCTTGAGAGAGGGCCGTATTTTAAGGGACAGCCAACTGCTATCCCAAAACAAGCAAAGTTTGCCCTTCTTAGAAATACAGCACTCGTCCCAACAAAAAATCCCTATAAAGACTGTGTTGATGAGGGCTTCAAGGTGATATTCGGAGTTGGAATTGGTGCAGAGCCAGACGTTCCTAGTGATTATCAGCAGATCAATGAAGCACCAGGGTTTTGGTTTGGAGTTGCTAGAAAGATATTGAGAGGATTTGTTGGCTTAAGTTCCGGAGGTGATTCACTAGTTGAGAGCTTTACATCTTCTAGCACAGTAAAGGGCGGATTATCAAGTATTCTTCATCAGCTTCAGAATAATGATGTTATAAGAATTATGAATGTAGCTGCAATGATAGGTGATGTCTCTATAATGACAAATGGAAAGATAGGGAGATCAAATGTATCTTCAACTCCAATCGGCCCGTGGAACATTGATCGATTACCAGATGGCCCAGCAACTAGAATATCCAAGAGCAGAAGCCAAAAAGGGCAAACATCTAGTGCTCTGGCATGGAGAGGAAACTCTGTTCCTGCACTTTATATGATACCGCGAAATGTTATGATAGCAGCGATACAGATGGGAACACTTGGCCACGGACAAAATCCGCTTAAAGGGATGATGGGATCAAACATTGCAAACAGCACATATGTTGACGTCACAGCAGAGGGTCCAGCTGCTAGAATTCCCGGAGATGTCGTCGAGAGATTTGAAAATCTTCTTGACGCAGAGTATGTTCCTTTCTATTTCCACGATCTTAGAACAAATGAGATATTAACGTTTCACGCATTTTTAGACAGTTTGACAGATTCTTACCAAGCAGATTATACAGACGTAAATGGATATGGACGCGTAGACTCAGTCAAGATATACAGGACTACAAGTAGAAAAATTAGATTTTCATTTAGTGTAGCTGCGACATCAAAAGAAGACTTTAATGAGATGTGGTGGAAGATAAACAAGCTCACGACACTCGTGTATCCCCAGTGGACTGAGGGGACAAAGATGACTACCCTGGAAGGGGAATCAGTCTTTATCCAGCCGTTTAGCCAGGTAATGGGTGCATCTCCTGTAATACGCTTAAGAATAGGCGACGTTATTAAGTCTAATTATTCAAATTTTAATCTCGCCAGGATATTCGGAATAGGAAATTCCGGAATATGGCCGACAATAGATTCCTTTGGGCTTATGGATATACTTGGGCAGCTCATGGCAATGGTTCAGTTTGAGACAATGTTTGGACTTTTATATGGCTCGCCTATGGCAACTATGTTGGGAGAAGCAGATAGGGCAATTCGAGGCGTAGGTGCACAGCTCTTGAAAAACGGATTTGCAAATCCGCTGGGGCTTCTAATTTTAAATAGAGAGATGAGAGATCCTGACTCTGATATCAATCCGACACCTGCAAGTATCACAGCTGCAGGAGCGCTAGGCGCGGTATTTGGAGGAAATGGCACAAATAATATGAATGGGTATACACAGCTTTCTTTTCCGTATCTCAAGGCAAGCGTTAATAACGGCTACATAATGGAAAAAGATGGATTTACTCGATGGAGGATCACACATCCCATACGTGTGATGGTGCTAAAGAGAGACCAGGTTAATCTAACATCTGCAAAGATGTCATCTGTCCATTCATCAAAAGTATTTCAAGGAAATAAATCCTCTGGCTCACCAGTTCAGAAGACACAATATACAGTAATGGTGATGGATTTTACCGCACCTGCAAGTCTATTCGGAAGAAAGTTCGTAGTTGGACATTCTGACTTGATGCCTAATCCTGACACTCTTTTTAATACTTACGTCCTCCCTGCAATATCACTCACGGCTCTTCTTGATGTACTGGCGCAGGGATTGGCAAATGAGGTGTCAACTATAGCTGGTCTTCCTGCTGATACACTTGATGTTTTTGTTTCAAAGCAGGCTGAGTTTATGCATCCTGATAATAACCCGCTTGCTAAATCGTTTGAGTCTACTGCAGGAAGAGGTCTTGCAGGAGTCATACGTAGCATAAACTACACGTGGCTTGACACACAAAATACGTGGGAGATAGATTGGAACTCCAGAGCTCCAAAATTCTGTAAAATTAATATAGATTTTGATCCGATTCACGACATACCTCCGGGTCTGGATTACTCTGGATACAACAGAGCACCAATTTATAATGTGGGAGATACTATGCATAAGATAAGTGGAGATCCATATAGAGATGATGGCAGAGCATCACGTGATAGCTATAAGAACCAGGGCAGGCTCGCTGCACAATCCAATGATCCAGATGCAGATTAATAATAGGAGATTGAGATGGCACTAAGCAGATATGCGTATACAGCTAGAATCAAAGGAAGAACAACAATAGCGACCACCCAGATAACTAGTAGAATATATAGGGCTGTTACTACAGGCAGGATGGGTTTTAGTTCTCATATTTTAAAAGGCGGAGAGAGAATCGAGCATATAGCAGCAAGAATGTATGGATCTTCTAGCTATTGGTGGATAATAGCTGCAGCTTCAGGAATAGGGTGGTCACTACAAGCACCTCCTGGTACAATACTGAGAGTCCCAAAGCGGCTGGGTGAAGTTTTAACTCTTATAAGATAAGGTATAGTATAGTCTAATATGTCAAATAGTTCACAAAATATGGAGATTGCAGCGTCTAATAGACTAGCTGCAGCAATGTTTTTGCTTCGGCAATACTATACTATGACAGGGAGGCCAGATCTCACTGAAATACCGACTGAAGATCCAGAAGCCCCAGCACCTGAGCCTGGAGACGTAGAGCCTAAAGGTGAAGCGCTCACACCTATTGTGCCTACAGGAATAGTAGAAGATCTCATGTTTATCCTTATGGACAATACAGAAGGAGCATATTTTACTAGAGATTTAATTCTTACCGATGAGATGGCTGCTAAGTTTTCTGTAGAGGCTGGAAAAGAAAATTTTGAAGGCATTGAGAATTTTGTTCAAATTTTTTATGAACCCGTGGTGGGTGGAGCAAAGGTAGATGATCTTATTTTTTATAGAAATAAAACAGGCCCTCTAACACCTCCAGTTCAAGCAATTGAGAAAGATGCAGATGAAAAAATATCATCAGGAGGAGAGCAAGACCTTAGTATAAAGGCTATGGTCGCACACGGCGCAAAAGGTGCAGAGTTTAATGTAAATGAAGACCCCCTAGTTTCAGATAGGTATCAGCAGCCCACATTGTCTGCGTTTGTATTTCCTAATCATAGGCTCGGTCCGGCTACACGTGCAGCGGGTGCCACAGCACTTTTTGTTAACGCAATACCTTCTGTTGAGATGTCAAGATGTGTTCCACATATAAAGGTCACATTTGTTTCTGCTGTGCCGTATGGCATAGGACAAAAGACAAGACAGTTGAGTATTCTTAGATTTTTAGGAATGAATTCTGATAAAGGAACACATGACAAAATATCAATGAGAAGTGCAATTCCTGAAAAGCTAGCTCCCCCGCCCACGACTTTAGACTCAGAAGCAGTTCCCGCAGAGCCAGGAGAGCCAGGTGATGAACTTTTAGCCATATCAACACAGATATCAGCTGCTGGAATGGAGCTATTCACATCTCCTCAAACTATGGTTAATGCAAACATAAACAATGAGGAAGAGGGATTTTCTGGCGCCGCCGGCGGGGTTCTTGATCCGTTTCTGCCTCTTATGACTCTTGAAAAGCTTAATATTAGAATAGCAGGTGTAGGTCAAGCACTACACTGCAACAAGACTGGGAATCTAAGTTTTGTGCTCCATGATAGATCAAGGATGGCAGATATAGCTCCGCTTCTAGCAGTAGACTTATTTTCACTGACACACTTAGTTGTAGAGTGGGGATGGAATCATCCTGACGGATTTAATGCCGCTGACAATGCGTACGGTGCACTTCTTCACTCCATGAAGTCAGTAAGCGCATTTAATATCGTTGCATCAAACTGGACAATAGGAAATGACGGGCAGGTAAGGGTAGACATGAGTTTGGCGTCGAGAGGTGCTTCAGAATTGAAATCATTTCCAATAGCAACTGGCCGCCTTATGCCAGTTACGCCATTTAAGAATATGCTAGTTTCTTATCTTGCAAAAAAACTAGAATCAGTAAATGCTGATGCAAATGGAGATGGGAGCACAGACGACACAGAGAAAAATAGGCTAGCTGAGATCAGAGCAAGCGTCAACTTATCAATGAATAATGCGTCCTCGCCATCGACTGTGATAAAAAGAGATAAGTTTCTTAAATTTTTATCTGTTCTTAACCCGCCGCCAGACACAGAGATCAAGCCGACAGATCTTACTGACTTGCTCAAGGAGATAGTGGGAGATGCAGAGGCAGGAACTCCCGGAACAATTTCTTCAAGCAATGACAGTCTGACTGCAGAGATTTCAGCCAAGACTAGCGCAATGCTCTTATCACTGGATCCCTTTTTTCCTACAGTTATTAATGAAAATATAGCAGAAAAAATTAAAACAGGGGGAGAGAAGAATTATATTTCATTAGGAAAAGCTCTAATGACATTTATCGGAGCACCTCTAGCAGGTTGTGGAAGATTTGATGAGGTCCAGATGATGTTCTATAGATTTAATAATCAATCTGGAGCAGCAAGAGACTACGAGTCAATAGCCAATTTCTTACTGAGCAAGAATGATTTTAGTTTACAAATGAAAGAATTTCAAATAAACAATCCTTCAATGTCTATACAGGGATTTGCAAATCATGTCAATACAAAAATTCTTAGTGTGCCATCAGATGTAAACTATGGATTAACTGCTCTTGCAAATGCTCTTTCTGAGGCCCAGCAAAAAACAGCAGAAGCAAATAAAGCCGGCAGCACAACTGTCAAACAAGACTTACAGCAGGAGATAGAAGAGCTAAACAGCCAAGTTGAAGAGAGGCTGAAGACCATATATCAGGACGGCGCACCCGTAGATCCGAAATTCCAGGTCCCTAAGATTAGCATGCTCCTCGAGGCCCTCCCAGCATTTGTTCCTTCAGACGATCCTTCAACTCGTCCTGCATTCGAGGTAGATGAAAGCAAAATTATATTGAAAGTGCATATATTTGATCAAAATTCAAGCCCACACACAAATGAAATGTTTCTTGTAAACTGTATGAATGACTCAGACATGGCGATTCAGATGAAGACGTCCTCTGACACAGCAACAGCTGAATCAGCACCCAAAGACGACACAACAGCAAGACCGTCAGGCGCAAACTCCGGCACGGTAGACCAGTCAAAAGAAGAATCACGAATCCAGACCGTTGAGTCTAAGGGAGACTATGAGGTTTATACTTCTAATATATCAAGCAAAGAGATGAAAAGAATTATAAAAAATACTGTTCCAAGCTTAACATATGGTCAAGGGTGGTCTGCTTTAACTAATTTTAGTATGAGATCAACAACAGGAGGATCTGTAGGGACCGCGATGTTAATCAACGCTGTAAAGTCTTCTGCAAAAGGAGCAGGTGAGTCATCTAGCGAGACAAGCAATATGGAAGATATTACTGTCATACCTGCAAATGCTAGCATGTCTCTTTTGGGATGTCCGCTTTTTGAATATGGGCAGCAATTTTTTATAGATCTTGGAACTGGAACAACTGCAGATAATATGTATAGAGTAACCGGAGTTGAGCACTCACTTAGCCAGGGTGAGTTTACAACAAATGTAACGCTAGGCTTCAATGGATCTGGTACTATGAGAACATTTAGAAGTGTGATAGCTGCGGCACTTCCCGGGCTTGAGAAAGAGACTGCACCAGAAGAAAGCTAGTAATTTGATATAATACACTCACAATATATACAATATAATTTTGGTATGAATGTAGTTATATCTAAAGAAATCTTAGGTACAGAAAAACATCTTTTACATGATGGAAAAAGATTCACGTGGTCATCTTCACATGATGAAGATGGATGGAAGCTAGGGTTTAAAAATGAGCTAAAAGACTTGAGAATGCTAGCCGACGGCTCCAACGTTAGCCTTAGCTTATTTGATTCAACTCCTTCTGGAAAAGCAGCAAAATTTATATTCGGTGAGTCAAAAATTCCCTGGATGAAAGTATTACCAGATGACGTGTTTAGAAAGCAGCTGACTGTCATTCTAGATCAGCTCTGGATGCTTCTTAGAGATGAATCCAACGGTTACTATAAGAATCAGTTTCTGATAAACAGAGAGATAATTATGAACCTTTGCAGGCCTATTATCGATACAGCGCTCTTAAAAAAGATTATTAGTAATGAGACAGAATCACGTGTGCATGATTTAAAAAAATTTCTTCCCAAAGAAGGAGATATTTCTCCAAGAACAGTTTATAACCAGCTTGGATCTGTTACAGGAAGATTAACAGTTATAGACGGCCCAAATATTCTTACTCTTAAAAGAGAAAATAGAAAAATTTTAAAATCTAGATTTGACAGCGGTCTCATCATCCAGCTTGATATTTCGTCTCTTGAGCCACGAATCGCGCTGTCAATGGCAGGTAAAGATTCACCTAAAGATATATACAAGTTTATCGGCGATACAGTCCTGGAGAATCAATTAACTAGAGATCAAGTTAAAGTTGCTGTTCTCACATGTATTTACGGAGGCTCTGTGTGGTCATTGTCTCAAAGACTGCCAAAAACACTTGATGCAAAATATGTTCTAGAGTCTATTGTTAAGTACTTTAAGATAGAAGACCTAAGAAAGTATCTTCAAGATGACCTAAAGGCTGTAGGGCATATTAAGAATCTGTATGGTCGACAAATAAAAGAAACAGATGCAATGATTAATCACTTTTTGCAGTCATCAGGAGTTGATGTCTCATTTAATGTTTTTTCTCTTATAATAGAAAAATTCAATTCCTTAGAAATAGAATTTATTCCGCTATATGTTATTCACGATGCAATTGTTCTTGATATCCCTAGATCTTCGTATGATAAAATAAAAGAATCAACACAAGATGGATTCTTAATAAGTGAACTTAATTGTAAATTTCCAATCAAAATAGAGGTAATTAGGGAGTAAAATGTCAATATCTACAAGCAAAATAGAGAAGAATTGGTCAACATTTCAAAGTTTAATAATTAAATGTTGTGGTGATGCTGGAAAGAACTTACTTGAAGAGCTGGGGGAAAGAATGATAATGTGCCCATCTTCAATGAGAAAAGATCAAATCGGAGCATATCCGGGCGGAATGATCAACACATCTCTTGATATAACGATGCAAATGAGAAAAGCAAACCAGATAAATGAAATATGCACAGATGAGATGTCTCTTCTTCGTGTAGGACTTCTTCACGATATAGGAAAAATAGGTGATGAGACAACTGACCTTTTTAGTGAACAGGATTCTGAGTGGCACAGGGATAAGCTTGGCCAGATGTATAAATACAATGAAGACCTTTCAAGGATGTCTGTATCACATAGAACACTATATCTTTTGCAGAGATGTAAAATAGATCTTTCTCAAGAAGAATGGATAGCAATTCAGCTTGCTCAGGGATCTCACTTTGAAGAAAATAGATTTTACGTCGGGCACGAGCCTTCATTAGGAATTCTCCTCCAGCAGTCAAAAGCTCTAGTTAGTCATCTTTTTAGAGTTTTATAATTAAATACTAGAGAGCCTAATTACTACTATGGCTCCCCCTATTAAGTCTAAAAAATTTATAAAGAAATACGCAACTTCTTTAGATCATACCCCAGATGTAGGTGTGTGGTCTGGACGGGGAATAGCAATTCCTACGCTAGGTGCCATAGGCGGCGGGGATGACTATAAGCAAAAAATAGGAAGGGGAAAAAGACCTTATTATATAGGTGACAAGGGTACTCCAAGCCAGGGTGCAGACTCAACTTTTTCTTCCTATCTGGCAAGGGTCAATACTGGATATGACGAGGAATACGAAGGAGATGTAATGTTTCCTGAGCAAGAACAAGAAGAAGACGATAATTACTATAGTGATGAGCCTTCTAATATTAGAAGCAGAAAGCTTCCTAACACTTATAGGGTTTTGAGACCTAAGCTAAAAGGAATTAGAGAGATGAGTTTTAATGATGACAGTATAGTTGCTAACAGCAAATATAGCCTCGCAGACTTAGACGGTAGCAGCATCGATGACATAATAGATTTTATAAAAGAATCCATCTATCCAGATTATGGATCGTACCATCCTCCAATGCCAGCTGGATATGAATATAGAAATGTGCCAACTGTGATAACATCAGATTCTGAGAAAGGTGAATTTGATGTGCTTGACGATTATGATGATGTATCAGTTGCATATAAGTCTGATGGCGGAGTAACTGCATACCAAGACAGGAGCAAGCTTGTAAAAGAAGAAGCACTCCGGCGCATTATTAGAAGCAATATTACATCTATGATCGATGAGTCAAAAAAAAAGAATTACTAGACGCAGAAGACGATGAAGAAAAAAGAGAAGATGAACAATCAACCGTTGCAAGTATCGCAGGATGGACTGGGCCGTTGGGCATGGGTCAAAACTATAAAAAACTTGCTACAACAAATGCAAAATTTTTTGGGGGAGGAAGTCTTGTCAATCCAGACTCTCCTTCGCAGATCGTTAATCAGGCGAAGAAGTTTGCAACCGGTCAGGGTGGATTCAAGACGTCTAAGAGAAAAACAAAAAAGAACAAATCTAAAAAATAATTTTTGAACATTAAAGAATAATAAGTTACATTTATATGTGCATCATGCACACAATGAATCAAATTGAACATTACAAACTAAAAATTGGAGGTTAAAAATGGCAGTTGATTTTGACGCAATTCGCAAGAAGCTTGATAGGCTGAGTGGAAATAACAAGAACAGGTCGGTTATGTGGAGACCAACAGAGGGTGAGGAACATACAGTTCGACTTTTGTCTTTTCCAGATAATGACGGGCAACCTTTTAAGGAGCTGTGGTTCTATTATAATATTGGAAAAGAGAGGGGTCTCTTATCTCCCCATCAATTTGGTGATCTAGACCCTATTCAAGAGCTCATCACAAAACTACGTGATGAAGGATCTAAGGAGTCTTATGAGCTTGCAAAGAAGCTTTACCCAAAGATGCGTACATACGCTCCTGTAATTGTAAGGGGCGAGGAAGATAAGGGAGTCCAGATCTGGGGGTTTGGAAAGATGGTATACCAGGCACTTCTTGGCCTAATGCTAGACGAAGACTATGGTGATATCACAGACCCAACCTCTGGCAGAGATGTAAAAGTGGTATGTTCAAAGCAACCAGGAAAAATGTGGGCCATGACAGAGGTCCGACCCAGGGGCAAGCAGTCAAAGCTAGCAACAAGTGCAACTCAAGCCAAGGAGTGGAGCGATTCTATTCCAGATATTGATGATATCTTTCAATGCAAGAGCTATGATGAGCTCTCCAAGATAGTCAATGACTGGCTGGGGGAAGGAGAGGCGCCTAAAGAAAGCGGTCATTCGTCTGCAGGAACAGCTACATCAGAATCTGATAGCTCTTCTAATTCGTCTAATTCGTCTAGTTCGCCTAATACGTCAGGCTACAAGAGTATCGATGATGCATTTGCAGATTTAATGTCTGAATAATGCTTCGTAATAGATAAACAATACTATCAGGGGGGCCCTTAGCCCCCTGATTTTTTATAAAATGAACTTGAACACTGAGTAGAGTTTCAGTACATTATATAAAAGGCGCACCATGTCAAAAAATAACGAAATTGAAGATTTTACATCTGATCTAATACTATCTCTTAACAAAGAACACGGATCAAGAGTGGCTTATAATCTTAGCCAAGATGAATCACCAACGCATGTTAAAAGATGGATTAGTACTGGCTCTAGACTACTTGACTACATCTGCTCAAACAGGCGAGATGGCGGCCTCCCAGAGGGAAGAATTATAGAGATATTTGGACCGCCTTCAATAGGAAAATCACACATAGCGACTCAAATAGCCAGGTCTACTCAGAAAATGGGCGGAATAGCTGTCTATATAGATACAGAAAACGCCACCTCTGTTGAAAATTTAGAAATGTTAGGCGTAGATGTATCTAATAGATTTGTGTATGTTGACACTCACTGCACAGAAGAGGTATTTAAAGTTGCTGAATCTGTGATCCTTAAGTCAAAGGGAATGAATAAAGATGTTCCTGTTACAATAATTTGGGACTCTGTTGCAGCATCATCGCCAAAAGCAGAGTTAATGGGCGATTATGATAAAGAATCTATTGGCTTGCAAGCAAGAGCTATTTCAAAAGGAATGAGAAAGATAACCGGTGTCATCGGTGACCAGAATGTTCTATTTGTAATATTAAATCAGACAAGAATGAAGATTGGTGTAATGTTTGGAGATCCCACCACCACGCCTGGAGGAAAGGCGATACCATTTCACGCTTCAACTAGAATCAAATTGGGAGCGGGACAACAAATAAAAGAAGGCGACGACGTAATCGGAATTCATGTCTCAGCAAAGACAATTAAGAATAAGGTAGCTGCTCCATTTAGAACTGCAAATTTTGAAATTCACTTTGGAGTAGGAATCAAAGAGCATGAACAGCTATTTGACCTTTTAAGAAAAAATGGCCCAGAACAGATACTAGGAAACGAAGTATGTGTTGCAGGAACTGGATCATGGAAAACATTGACTGTAGTAGACACTCAAACAGGTGAATCACTAGTTGAGAAAAAATTTAGAAAAAATGAGTTCAATAAGGTATTAGATAATAAAAAATATAAAAATTATCTCGATGATCTGCTTGAAACAGTGATGGTCAAAAAATTTAAAATAGATGATCCAGATATTGATCCAGACTCGTATATTGAAGTAGAGGCTCTTTCAGATAACTTAGGCGGAGCATGATTATTAAGTGAATATATCTGACAAAGATTTTGTTTTGATAGTAGATGGATTAAATTTATTTACTCGTCACTTTGTTGCACACCCTGCTACGTCTTCTTCTGGTGAACATGTTGGCGGAATCGTTGGATTTCTTTACGCCATAGTAGAGTTTGCAGAAAGGTTTAAGCCCAATCACGTTATAGTTGTATGGGAGGGCGGAGGATCATCAAAAAGGAGATCTATCTATAGTGAATATAAACAAAAGAGACGTCCAGCAAAATTGAATAGATTCTATGATGATGATATACCAGATACAGTAGAAAACAGAAATCACCAGATATCTACACTTGTAGATATTTGTAAAAAATCTCCAATATCACAGATGTATGTTCCAGACTGCGAAGCAGACGACGTTATAGGTTATTTGTGTAAATATAGCCTTAAAAATAATAGAAAACTTATTATTTCTTCTGATAAAGATTTTTATCAGCTGCTAGATAAGAGAACCATCATATACTCTCCAACGTGGAAGCGATTAGTAACCTCAAAAGACGTAATAGAAAAATTTGGAATATCTCCTGAAAACTTTTGTCTAGCAAAGTCAATATGCGGAGATCCTTCTGACAACATCGCAGGAGTTAAAAATGTTGGATTTAAAACTTTAGCAAAAAGGTTTCCTGATCTTTCTAAGACAGAGACAATGCTCATAGACGATATAATGAAATTATCAAAAGATCTCTTAGAAAGCGGAGTAAAGCTAAAGTCCATCCAAGCACTATCAGAATCTGAAGCATTAATTAAGAGAAACTGGAAGCTCATATACCTAGATACATTAAATTTATCATCAGAGCAAATTTCTAAAATAAATTATTTGATTGATAATTCTAGTACAAGTAGGGATAAGATTGCTTTAATGAGAATTCTACTTAAAGAGGGAATTCAAACATTCAATATAGATAGATTTTTGCTATCTTTAAATCATATAAGGTGAATCCATGAGTGAAGATATTTCACACTTTAGCAGGTACGGCAAGTCATTTCAGGAGAAGATATTTCAATCATTTATCACTGATACGACCTGGGCCTCGCAGATGTCCGAAGTGATGACACATTCATATTTTGAGCAAAAATACTTACAATATCTTGCAGAAAAATATTTTGCTTATAATGAAAAGTATAAATCATTCCCTTCACTGCCGCTTCTGATAACAATAATTAGAGACGACCTTCGAGAGGGAAGTGATATAATCTTAAGGGACCAGATTATTGAATTTTTGCACAGGGTTAAAATGAATCCTGACATCGGTGACCTTGAATTTGTTAAAGAAAGATCACTTGATTTTTGCAAAAAACAAGCTTTAAAAAACGCATTAGAAAAATCTGTTGAATTAATATCAACAGAAAAGTATGAATCAGTTATCTCTGTTATGAAAGATGCTATATCCAGAGGAATGCCATCATCAATTGGACATGATTTTTTTGAAGATTATGAATCACGATTTGCAAAAATTAATAGAGTTACATGTCCTACTGGAATACCAGAGCTAGACAAGAAGGATATTTTAAATGGTGGTCTCGCAAGAGGAGAGATCGGTGTCATTACTGCACCAACTGGCGTGGGAAAATCCCACTTCCTTGTTCACGTAGGATCAGAAGCATTAAAAGTTGGTAAAAATGTTATTCATTACACATTTGAACTATCAGAAAGGTCAGTTGGCTTGAGATATGATAGTAATCTTTGTGATATACCAAGTAATGATGTCACTGATAGAAAAGATGAAGTCTTGGAGATATATGAAAATGCAGAGCTAGGAAGGCTTATTATAAAAGAATATCCAACTGGAGCAGCAACAGTTATGACTATTAGAAATCATATAGAAAAACTCTTATTGAAGTCTTTTGTCCCTAGCTTGATAATTATTGATTACGCAGATATCATGCGATCGACTAGGAGATATGACTCTCTTCGTCATGAATTAAAGCTAATATACGAGGAGCTAAGAAACTTATCTATGGATATGAACTTTCCAGTCTGGACTGCAAGCCAAGCAAATAGAGAAGCAGCAAACTCTTCAGTCGTAGGTTTAGAAAATATGTCAGAAGCATATGGAAAGGCTATGGTTGCAGACGTTGTTCTATCTCTTTCTAGAAAACCTATGGAAAAATCATCTGGCTGCGGAAGACTATTTGTTGCTAAAAATAGGGCCGGTAGAGACGGCATACTTTTTCCAATTCATATGGATACATCTAAGTCAAAACTACATATTGTAGAGAACGGAGACGAAATGTCGTTAAGCGATGTCATCAAAACAGATGCAGGTGCTATGAAAGATCTTTTAAAGCAAAAGTGGAAAGAGGTTAACGGAGACAGTGCAAAGCAGTAAATATTACTATTGGAGAACGATATGAAAGTGTCTTTTAATGAAGCATTAGCAGAAAGTATTGAATATTTTAACGGTGATGAGCTTGCTGCTAATGTCTTTGTGACAAAATATGCACTTTGTGATGAGAATAAAAACTATTATGAAAAAACTCCTGACGATATGCATAGAAGGCTTGCACTTGAGTTTCATAGAATAGAAAAGAAATATCCTAATCCAATGAGTGAAGAAGAGATATATCTTCTTTTTAAAGATTTTAAATATGTTGTCCCGCAAGGAAGCCCTATGGCGGGAATTGGAAATAATTTTAGAATACAGTCTTTATCAAACTGCTTTGTTATAGAATCTCCGTACGATTCTTATGGAGGAATTCTAAAATCAGATCAAGAGCTTGTTCAAATAGCAAAAAGAAGAGGAGGGGTAGGTTTTGACATTTCAACTATACGACCAAAAGGATGCTCAACTGCAAATGCAGCAAGAACCACTGACGGGATTGAAGTATTTATGGATAGGTTTTCAAATTCATGTAGAGAAGTGGCACAGGGCGGGCGCCGTGGAGCCCTTATGCTTACTGTTTCTGTTCATCATCCTCAAATTAAAGATTTTATAAAGATAAAAAGAAACCTCTCTCGTGTGACAGGTGCAAATATATCAATACGACTTTCTGATGAGTTTATGAATGCAGTTGAAAATAAAACTAACGTGGAGCTTAGGTTTCCTGTCGATAGTGAGACTCCTGAGATAACGTCGTCTATAGGCGCCTGTGAGCTCTGGGACGAAATAATAGAATCAGCTTACAATTCAGCGGAGCCAGGAATTCTCTTTTGGGACACTGCAAAGAGATTTACTCCCTCTGATATCTATGAAAAAGATGGCTTTGGATCTACATCTACTAACCCGTGTGGTGAAATCATATTAAGCCCCGGCGACTCTTGCAGGCTTATGCTGATAAATCTCTTGTCTTTCGTCGAAAATAAGTTTAGCGATGATGCATTTTTTAATTTTAGTAAGCTTGCTGAGGTTACTTTAAAGTCTCAAAGGCTGATGGACGATATGGTTGATCTTGAAATAGAGCAGGTAGATAAAATATTAGAAAAAATATCGTCTGATCCTGAGCCTGAAAGTGTGAAAAAAATAGAAAGAGACTTGTGGAAAAATATAAAAGAGCAAGCAAGAAGAGGAAGAAGAACTGGCCTCGGCGTAACCGCCGTGGGCGATACTTTAGCCGCACTAAATATACGATACGGATCAGATAAATCAGTTGCAATTATCGAAGAGATTTATAAAACACTTTGCGTCAATGCATATCGATCTTCATGTGTCATGGCAAAAGAAAGAGATCCGTTTCCAATTCATGATTTTTCAAAAGAAACTTATCATCCATTTCTAAGAAGAATATGGGAAGAGGACCCTGAGCTACTACAGATGAACGAAAAATGGGGAAGAAGAAATATATCACTTACTACTACGGCACCGGCTGGATCAGTATCAACTTTGACTCAAACGACGTCAGGGATAGAGCCCGCATATCTTTTAAAATATACGAGAAGAAAAAAAATAAATCAAGCAGACGAGTCATCATCTATTGATTTTGTTGATGATTCAGGCGACAAGTGGCAGGAGTATGATGTCTATCATCATGGATTCAATCGATGGATGAACTACATGGATGAATCAGGCGAAGGTGTTCTCGTTGGACTTTCAGATGAAGATGTAGTTACTATGAGCCCATATGCCGGTGCAACTGCTAATGAGATCGACTGGGTTGCAAAGGTAAAGATGCAAGCAGCAGCACAAAAGTGGGTTTGTCATGCCATATCTAATACAACAAACGTGCCGTCAGACATAGACATAGAAACTGTAAAAGAAATATATTTTAGCGGCTGGGAGCTAGGGTGCAAAGGAGTAACAGTTTATCGAGACGGATGCAGATCTGGCGTTCTTGTGCCTAAAGAAGAGAGAGAAGTACAATTTAAAACACATTCTGCACCAGTCAGGCCAGATGAGCTTGAATGTTCAATTCATCACGCAAGCATAAAAGGAGAAAACTGGACAATTCTAGTTGGAATTCTTGACGGAAGGCCATACGAGGTGATGGGCGGACTTCAAAAATACATAGAAACACCAAAGAAATTCAGGTCAGGAATTATCATTAAGCACCCTTACAAGACTAAAAATTCTAGATATGATTTACGAATTGGAAACAACGGTGATGAAATTTTAATCAAGGATATCGTCGACGTATTTGATAATCCAAATCATGCAGGGTTCACAAGAACAATATCGCTTGCTTTGCGTCACGGTGCTCCTATTAACTATGTTGTAGAACAGCTTCAAAAAGATAGAGAAATGGATATGTTTTCTTTTTCAAAGGTAATTGCTAGAGTTCTTAAAACATATATCAAGGATGGAACTGTTCCTGGACAAGCAGTGTGTGGTAACTGTGGCGCAGAAGACACATTAAGATATCAAGAGGGGTGCGTAACTTGCACGTCTTGCGGAGTAGGAAAGTGCGGATAATATATTATCTCGAATAGTTATTATCAGGGGTCCAAATGGCGTATTCAAATAACGTTGTAGATCATTTTGAAAATCCACAAAATATAGGATCTTTAGATAAGAGCACTAGTGATGTAGGCACTGGGCTTGTTGGTGCACCTGCATGTGGCGATGTAATGAGGCTTCAATTAAAAATAAATGACAATGGGATTATAGAGGATGCAAAATTTAAAACATTTGGCTGTGGCTCTGCTATAGCTTCTAGCTCTCTAATAACAACGATGGTCAAGGGTAAACATATGAGAGAAGCTGTCGCAATTAGCAACTCAGACATTGCGCAAGAGCTATCTCTTCCACCTGTCAAAATTCACTGTTCTGTGCTGGCAGAGGATGCAATTAAATCTGCTATTAAAAACTGGAAGGATAAGAATGACAAGAAGTGATATACAAGTGCTTATTGAAGAGGAAATAAATCCTAGTCTCGAAATGCACGGAGGGTATATTTCAATTCACGATTTTGACGAAGAGAAAAAACTACTAGAGATTCAAATGGGCGGCGGATGCCAAGGGTGCGCATCGTCTCAGGCAACGATGATGAACGGCGTTGAAATGTATATTCGTGAAACATTTCCTGATATTGGAGAAATTAACGATGTTACTGATCACATAGCTGGTGAAAATCCATACTATGTGCAGGAGCAATAGATGGCAATTACAATAACAGAGGCAGCAAAAGAAAAAATTAGGTCTTTATTGAGAAGGAGACAGACCCCCGGTGCATTCCTTAGAATAGGATTACAAGGAGGCGGCTGCTCAGGATTTATGTATCACTATGATTTTATATCTGAAGCACAAGAAAAAGATAAAATTTTTAACTTTGATGACATTAAAATATGCATAGATTCAAAATCTTATTTATTTCTTAATGGAACTGAGATAGATTATGAAGATGATTTACTAAAATCAGGACTTGTGTTTAATTCTCCAAAGGCATCAAGGAAATGCGGATGCGGTGAATCAATTTCTTTTTGAGGTGTAAATGAAATGGACAACAAAAATATCTTCGCTTGTTAAAGAGTTTGAGCTAAGAAAAAATCCAGTTATTATTACAGTTAATAAATTTGATGAAAAATCTGCAAAAGAATTTCAACAACAGGTTTCACTTGCTCATAATACTGGCCAGCAAATAATTCCTGTTGTTATCGACTCGTATGGCGGACAGGTATACAGCTTAATGTCAATGATTAGTGCAATAAAACACGCAGAGATACCCATAGCAACTATTGTAGAAGGAAAAGCAATGTCATGCGGGGCGATTCTCTTTTCTTTCGGAGAGCAAGGTCTTAGATTTATGGATCCGGATGCGACAGTAATGATTCACGACGTATCCTCAATGGAACATGGGAAGGTCGAAGAGATAAAAGCATCTGCCGATGAGACTGAGAGGCTTAATCAGAAAGTTTATACTATGATGGCTAGAAACTGTGGTAAAAAAGATGACTACTTTCTTAAAAAGGTTCATGCGAAGGGACACGCTGACTGGTTTCTTGATGCAGCTGAATGTAAAAAGCACGGACTTGCAAACCAGCTTAGAATACCAAAGCTGAGCATAAGTGTTTCAGTTGATATTGACTTCGAATAATTTTATTCACTTGAGCGTGATATACACTTCGCTTGCTTCTACGTATCTATACTAGGCACTCTGGAACAAAGTAATGGAACTCATATCAACACACATTTGCAAGGGTCAAAACATAGGTGTTCACGGAAATTTGTTTGGGGGTGTCATGCTTTCATGGCTTGATGAATCCGGCGGGGCTTTTGCTGGTCAGTGCTGCGACACTCCTAGAATGGTGACTCTTAAAATGGCAGAGACAATTTTTAAAAAGCCTGTTCGACCAGGACATCTTATAAAGATATACGGAGAAGTTCTATCTGTTGGAAATACATCAATTATCATAAGGCTAGAGGCACGACGCCATAGCCCTTATAATGGAACGCAGAAGTCAGTTTGTGAAACTGAAATAACCTATCTTAGAGTTGATGGAGACGGAGAAGCTATTCCAATTAGTGATAAGGTTAAAGAGAAGTACAAGTGTACGGAGAAAATCAATGACAATTGATAAAATATTTTATAATCAATCATCATCTTCAAGTTTAGGATGGGACCCGTCTTGGTTTGGAGAAAAATATTGTGATGACGATCTAATTAAAGCTGTAAAAAAATGGCAAAAGGAAAATAATCTAATTTCAGATGGCCTCGTCGGCCCGACAACGTATAGAAGAATATGGACTGAGAGAGAATCTAAGATAGATGACTTTAAGCCGTATGTCTACTCTCCAAAAGAAAATGCCTACATAGTTCACAATGGAAAATTTATACCGATACAGTGGGGAAAAGTCGTATTATGGGGTGAAGATGGAGGCTTGAAAGGTGCCCCAGGATCATATTATAATAATTCTGGAAAAGAAGACAGGAAGCCAACAATATTTGTAAATCACTGGGACGTGTGTCTTTCATCTGAAAGCTGTGAAAGAGTCTTGGCCAAGAGAGGCGTGTCTGTTCATTTTTGCATCGACAACGATGGAACAATATATCAGCTTCTTGACACACAGCACGGAGCTTGGCATGCAGGAAATTCAAAAGTAAATAAATGTAGCATTGGAGTTGAAATTTCAAATGCGTACTATACTAAATATCAAGACTGGTATGTTAGAAACGGCTTTGGTGAAAGACCTGTCTGGGAAGATGTCAAGCTTCACGGGGGAACGCAGAAACCATTTTTAGGATTCTATGATGTGCAGATAGAGGCTGCAAAGGCGCTGTGGCGGGCACTTCACGACGGACTCGATATTCCCCTCGAGTGCCCAGTAGGAGATGACGGAAATATGCTTACAACTGTGTCAAGCGATGTCTCTTATGCAAGATTTAAAGGTGTTGTTCATCATTTTCATGTAACAAGAAAAAAAATAGACTGCGGTGGTTTTGATTTAAAAACCCATCTCGAAGATGTAAAAAAGAATAGAAAATACTGTGTCGATAAGAAGCCTTAAAAAGATAGATTAATATCTATGAGAATAGTTAATAACATGAAATCGTATACAACATCAGACTTGCCAGTAGCAGCCTACCTCATGATGAAAGGTCTTTCGCTCGTAAGGGCAGAAAGGCTGAGTGGTAGATTTATATTTGAGCTTGATGATCCGGACGGTAGAGGAACAAAGCTCGCAATAGAGTATCTAAATAGTGACTTTTGTAAATTTGACAACTACATAAGAAATTTAAAAAGTGTGCTATATCAGAATAAAAAGCCGTGATAAAAGTCTAGCTGTTGAATATGTAATATTGAACTCGTTAGCAATGTAGGTCTCTTTAGCAAAGTTAAAAAAAGTTAAGATGGTTTGACTCATTTTCGTATGTGTTATAGAAAGAAGCGGTCAGTAAAAAACAAACCATTTTTTAATAACAATAAGGAGAAATAAAAAATGCCTATTAAAACACAAATGAGGCTAAATCAGATTACCGCATCTTTCGGTTCTGCTCTTGGCGAAATTAATGACAGTCTTACTAACAAGGCTGCGTTAGACTCAATTTACACACAAAACTTAAGCGGATCTTTATCCTACATGGCTTCTGCTATTCGTCGTATCCACGGTGGTACAGACTTCAGTAACCAGACAGCTGGATCCTTTTCACAGGATCTTTTGCTAGATACAACTAAAAAGCTTCAGTTCCGTGATGCTACTGAGTACATTAACTCAGACGCTGACGGTTCACTGAATATTCAAGCTGCAGGTGACGTTGCTCTCAACATCAACGGAACAGATGAACTTTTGGTCAATGCCACCACAGCAACTTTTGGTACTAACATTGTTATTCCAAATGATGGACAAATTGGTTCTGTAGGTGATGCAGACGCTTTGGCTATCTCAACTGCTGGACAAGTCACTGTTAGTGCAACTGCCAATGCAACAAACGCCACAAACGGTGCACTCAAATTGCTTGGAGGTCTTTCGATAGCTTCAGGAAAGGATGTATTCATCGGTGGTGATGCAACAGTTGATGGCGGAGATATTACTCTCGGTGCAGACGCTGACGGTTCTGATAGAACCATTGTTTTTGGTCACTCCACGCTCAAATCAGTTATGGGTATCGACGACAGTGGTGACGTTTTTGCAATCAATACGGACGCTTCCTTTGAAGCTGAAAACGATTTTCAAATTGAAGTTGGCGGAAACGTGCTCCTGGGTAATGGTAAACTCACCGTGAGCGGTGACACCACAGCCGGAGACAACGCTTCTATTGGATACACATCCACTGAAGGTATTGTCATAACTGGTCAAGGTTCCGTCATGGATATCACGATCAAGAATGATGCTGATGCTGTCGTCTTGGAAGTTCCAACCGGAACCACAAACGTCGTAATCCCTGGTAATCTTATCGTGGACGGAACAACAACAACTGTTAACACAGCTCAGCTGATGGTAGAAGATAAGCTCGTTGTTCTTGGAATTCCTGATGGAATGACTCTTCCTGGTGTCGCTACATACACGGTATCTTCAAATGTCGTCACTGTGACAAGTACTGGCCATGGTCTTGTCAATGGAGAATTCGTTCTCATACAAGATCCGGCTGCCACAGAGGTTATCACAGAGGGTGTCTATCTGATTACTGCCGCTGATGCTAACACATTCGCGTTTGCATTTACGACTGGAGATGTTGGTGCAACACCTATCAATCACTCAGTTGCCAATGTAACGAGTGCCACAGCAAGCGGCTCTGGAATCATGGCTGCACCTGGCTCAGTAGTTGAGACCTCACTTAAGTGGGATTCAACACATGGCTGGATCATAGGCGGTCCGCTTGCGGCAACTGCAGGTCTTTCACCAGCTGTTGCTGACTCAGGAGCACTTGGTAACGCAGACAAAGAATGGTCAGATCTATACCTTGCTGATGCTTCGGTAATCTATATGGGTGCTGATCAAGATGTTACCCTAACTCACGTTGCTGATACTGGTATTCTTCTGAACTCCAATATGCAATTACAGTTCCGTGACGCTACCGAGTACATTAACTCTGATGCTGACGGCTATATTAATGTCCGAGGCGCCACTGGTGTTGATCTCAACATTGCCGGTACTGACGTTCTGAATATTACTGCAGCATCTGCGGCAGTTGTTGGTGCCTTGAGCAATACTACTGCTGCTACTTTGGCTAGTGCTTCTGGCGTTACCACTATTGGTTCGTCCAATCAGGTGACTGTTTCAGCTGGTGGTATTCTAAACGTTGCTAACACTACCGCGGCTTCTGCTATCGGCACTGCAGCTCTTGTTGTGGACGGTGGTGCTTCAGTTGCTGCTGATCTTCTGGTCGGTGATGATCTGACTCTGCTCAATGATAATGCAGTTCTAGGTTTTGGTGCTAATACAGATACCACTCTGGCTCACACTGATGGAACTGGATTGACTCTAAACAGCACTAACAAGCTTTGCTTCCAGGATGCTGGCACATTCATCAACTCATCAGAAGATGGTCAGCTTGATCTTTCTGCTGATGGCGCAATGGCTGACGCAGTTCTTCTCTCTGCGGCGGCTGGTGGTGTAACAATTGACGCTGGGCTCGATATCACTCTTGATGCAGATGGTGACGATATTATTCTAAAGGCTTCCTCAGCTAACGCGTTCGCTCAGTTTAATCGTGCTTCTGCCACAGTAGGATACTTGAACTTCAATGGTGACGGAAGTGTTCTCACTGCCGGATCCGGCGGTTGGGGTTTCCGTAACAACGCTGGAACTATGCAGTTCAAGGATAGCGGCGGCGCTTGGCAAGGATTTGCAGCTTCAGGAGGCGGATCTCGTAAGAAGGATTCAGTTACAATTACGGCACAGGCGACAGCTGTCACCTCCCAAATCGGTGGCTTCCTTACAGCTACCACAGGGTCTCTAGACGTTTTCCTCAACGGACAGCTTATGCTATCTGGAGCAGGCGGAACAGGCGCAGACTATAATGTTACAGCTGCACAGACAGTTACATTCCAGTTCAATGTCGAACCTGATGATGTCGTAACATTCGTACTACCATAATCTAGATAACTAGATATTTACTAGCAGGGCCTTTCGGGGCCCTGCTTTTTATTTTATAATAATTCTATGTTATTATTCGATTTTCTAGGAGCAAAGCATGTCATTTGAATTAGACGAGATAGGATTTCTTTTAAAGGCGATTGAAGATAGTCAATCATCGATAGAGAGTCAATTATTATCCCTTTCTTCATCTACAGCACAGCTTACGAAGCTGGCAGAAGATTGTGGCAAAATAATAAATGCAATAAATGACAATGTTGGCAACAGCACAGATAAGCAGACATTATTGGTAAATGGTATAAATACACTATTCCACACAGTCATACAAAGAGCGCCAAAAGTTGGCAAAGAGTCCAACTATTTAAAAGGTAAATACGATAATTGTAAAGACATGATTGATCTTTTGAATAATTCAATAGAGATAATAGAAGAGAGAAATAAAAATCAGGAAGCATTAGTTGAAAAGATAAAGTCTAGTGAAATAAACTTAAGACAATCCGGCCCAGAAGATGTAGAGATTAGGACAATAGGCGAGAGACCAGAAGGTATTGCAAAGATTAGAAAGGCTAAAGAAGCTATAGAGAAAGAAGAGATAGAAAATATTATCAATGATAATAATTCAACATCAACTACTTAATAGCTGGAGAGTAAAATCGTGGAAATACTAGGAATCGGATATATCATTTTGTCTTTTTTATTTTTGTATTCTTCATTTTCAAGACTAGTAAATATAAAACTAATAGAAAATTCATCTAGAAATAGAGATACAAAACTCTTTTCGAGAAAGGTTAAAGCTAAAGAAATATTGCGATGTAAGTTTTTTTTAATATGGCCGGTTCTTTTTATTTATGAACTAGTTATTTTTATAAAAAATAAATGAATGATATTAAAAATCTTTTCTTAAAGTTTAAGTACCTAAAAAGTGAACTAGAAAGGAGTGAACATGTCGTCGACATCTCAAAAAAAGAATTCTATGGTCGAGTGCTAAACCTTCAGAAAGATTTAAATGTCTATGACAAATCTTTTGATTCACAGTTTTCTAGCAGAGAAGACAAGACAGTAGATAGTAATTTTCAAAATAGTGAATTTAGTGAACAGATAGATCCGCTAGAGACTAATAAAAAAACAAGCCAGCCACCATGGGCTAAAAAGCTTTTTAGAAAGATAGCAACAATAACACACCCAGATAAAGTTCCTGAGTCTCTAGACAGCACAGTTAAAGATCAATTTTTAAATTTTTATAAATCAGCAGCAAAATCCTATAATGAGGAATCGTTTCTAGATCTAATTGACATAGCTGATAGACTAGGCATAGAAGTTACGGGTGTAAGCCCGTCAGATATTGATAATTTGAATTTAGAAATAAATGACATAGAGGTAAAAATAAACAAGCTTAGGAGCACAATTTTCTGGGATTGGTGGCATATGGACGAATTGCAGAAAAATGAAGCCATTAAAGAGTTTGTGAGACATAGAGGATGGGAAAATACCAGATCTCAGGCAAAAAAATCTAGAGAAGGACACCCTGGGAAGTCTATATCGTGGTATAGGAAAAAGATAAAAAAGAACGATTTATAGTTTACAAGATACTTATTAGTAAGGGGATAAGCTATTTTCTTTAATTTTCCTGTATCTTTTAGATCATTCAGGTTCATGCTCTATGGGCTTCTAATCATGAATCTAGTAGATGCTATCGCTACCTTGACGTGGATTCAAATGGGAATCGCAGAAGAAGAAAACCCGCTTATGGGATTCATATTACAAAATAATGAAATAGCGTTTGTTATTATCAAGACTGTTCTTGTTGCATTGTCTGCTGGGCTTTTGTGGAGAATGAGAGTCTTGTCTCTTGCAAGAATTTTAATTATTCCTGTATTTTTTATTTACCTATATGTAACAGTATTGCATTCTTGGGCTGCATATTCTATTATGCTAGGATTTATATAATGTCACTTAGTTTTGCATTTACATTTTTGATATCCTGCGCCGCAGCATGTATATTTTTTACTCTGGGAAGGTCGATAGAGAAGATAGCTATGCATAGTGCAGATAGAGATAAAAGTGTTCAAAATCTTTTAGATGAATCAGAGAATATTCAAGAAGATCAAGTCATATATGATTCACCTAAGAATTTTAATAATGAGATAATAATAGATGCAGAATATGAAGATGTAGTTCTCGATCTTGAAAAATATAGAAAAAGAAATGAATTTGATTCTACCAAGGATCTAGACATTGACTATGAAATAATGTATTATAAGAAAACCAATCAATATGTGAAGCTGCCAAAAGAAGTCGCTGATCTTATAAAGTTTTTAAAAATACGTAGTTAGCAATGAGCAATGAGACATCAATAGAAATAATAAAGCTGATATCTAAGGCAATAACTCTATCCATAATATGCTTTTTTCTTTGTTGGTGGATCACTGAAAGAAAATTAACTCCAGACATAATGGATGAATGCAAAGAAACATGCGGAAATTTTTCAGGATATGTAGAGGAGGTAACTATGACGACATGTGAATGCACTAGCAAGAGATCTAAAATTAGTGAAACAGAGTGGGTTTTACCAAAAAAGTAATAGTTATAATAAATGACTATATCTAGAAAAATACTCAGATCACTGATCTTAAGAGAGATAAAGGCTTCTTTGGGAAACCTGGGTGCCCTCCTGGAGTCAGACCTCATATCAAAGATGATATCAGGAAAGGACGCAAAAGAAATAGCTTCCAAGATTTCTGATATAAAAAATCTTGACGCGCTTGTTTTGCAGGCTCTTAAAAATGAGAAAGGCTTTAAGGCTGCAGTTTCGTCTCTTGATGAAGAAAAGTCAAAATTATTAGTAGGGGTCTTAGGACAACTTCGAGGATCATTAGCCTCTAGCACATTCAACAGATTAAAAGATCTAGTTTCAGATGCAAATCCAGAGCTTAAGGACAGCATGTCATCAATGTAAATTTTTATCTCTTGTAATATAATATCAAATATTAAGGAGTAAAAATGGCCTGGAGTCCCCCGAGATCTCCGTTTAATCTTATCCAGGAACATCTTTGGAAAGATCCCTGGAAGATATTTGTTGCGTGCATATTTTGCAATCTAACAAGAAGGGTTGATGCAGAGCCTTATATGTGGAAATTTTTTGAGAGATATCCCACACCCGCCGCTGCTTCTGAGGCTTACGTCGATGACATAGTGGACATGATAGACCCTCTGGGGCTCTCTAAGAGGCGATCTAGGGCTTTGATTAGGATGTCCTATGATTATATCAACGAGGACTGGAGAAGCGATCCTGCAGTTCTCTATGGGATCGGAAAGTATGCATCTGATGCGTATCGAATCTTTTGCCTCGGTGAATGGAGAGATGTTCAGCCAAAGGATCGCGCATTAAATGACTATCATAGCTGGTTAAAAAAAGAGAATTATAATACACTGTTATAGATTGATGCTGGTAACATATTTAATATCATGCTGATCACAGAAAGAAGATTAAGAACGATAATAAGAGAAGAGCTTGTCTTGTCTGCGAGGTCTCTAAATTCGTTAGCCGTAGCTGAACAGCCTGATAACAAAGAGCCCACAGTATGATTCTTTCAAGAAAAAATCTTAGAATGCTCATATGCGATGTCATGCTGAATGAGTCAAAGTATTTTGGTATGTCTGTGGAAGAGGTTCTTTCATTTTTTGATAGATTCAGTCAAAACACGTGGATATTTTTTGACACAGAGACAATGGGATTTAAGCCTCACGAGCAACAGCTTCTTGAGATAGCAGCAGTTGCAGCAAATCCCAATGGCTGGTCTGGAAACCCTGATATCATAGGAACATTTAATGAGAAGATATCACTCCAGCAAGATACAATAGATAGAATTCAAAGACACAAGGCCATGTCACCTGAGGAGAGAAAGAAAAGAGGAAGAATGCTTACAGCTCCAGATTTGCTCTCTATGACGAAGTACGGAGAGAAGGATAGAAAATATCTTGATGAGCAAGACGTGATTAAAGGATTTTTCGAATTTGTAAGGTCATTTCCAAGTCCAGTCCTGATTGCACAAAATGCATCTTTTGATATGAAGTTTTTATCTGTAAGATCAGAAATCGGTATGGTGAAATATCCCGTTATAGATACTATGAAGATAATGCAGCTATTTTTAATTCCGCTTCTCAGGACTTTGCGTGACAAGCATGGAGACGTCGAGGCCGGGGAATTCCTACAATTAATTAGAAAGGGCAGAATGTATTCTGCATCTCAAGGAGTTGTTTCAGCTGCATATGGAATCTCTACGGATAACTGGCATAGTGCAATTGGAGATGTTGAGATGCTTATGGATCTCTTTCAGCACGTAGTTGACACCCTTAGAGAGGGAGAAGGCGTGGACATAAGCGGAGAGCATGGAAAGACAGCTGCGTACGCGATGAAGAGAAAGAGAAGAAGATAGCTTATTCGTGTTTCTTTAGTCTAGCAACTCCATCTACTATCGTCACATATGTCTGATGCGTGACCCAGTCTCCAGCATTTATATATGTTTTAATATCTTCGTCTGAATTAATCCACACGAGAGCTTCAGGTATGTGGGTATGCCCCATTATAAACACGTCAACATCAGGATGGTGCCTAAGTATATGAATTATGCTTCGTAACTTATGCTTTTTGATTTGTTTTTCAGTCCACCACGTCGTAAAGTCAAAATCAAATGTGAATTCTAATATATTTTGAATGACAGACAGGATTGTGATAAAGATTCTATTGTGTATGACACCTTTGTCATATTCATCGCCGTGTTCAATTCTAAATTTTCTACCACAAGATTCAAAGTCGTATCTTTTAACAAATTCTACACTGTGGACATTTTTTCCTACGAGGTTTAAAAGGCTTTGGTCGTGATTTCCAACAACGTATATTATCTTTTTATTATAATTTACCGCGCTAATAATTTCTAAGCACCTTTCTGTAAATGTTGGAATTTTGATAAAATCTATGATGTCACCGGCGAGTATGAGTTCATCATAGCTCTCTGACTTTAAAAATGTCAGAAGCTGACGTGATTTATAAAATTTACTTCCAATATGTGTATCGGAAATAATAACCCTCTTCATTGAACAATTTCCCCCTATATGTTATATTATCATTTGAACGGTGCATGTATCACTATAGAACAAAGGAGATGAAAATGTATCAATTCTCAGATGAGATTATTTCTCAAGTTGCAAAACTAGTACAGCTAGCCATAATTACAGGAACAGATGTAGTTGACAATCTTAGAATGATTAGAGTACAATCGTCTGAGGCAGATGAAAATACCCTCGTTCTAACGCCTGAGTATAGAGTAGTTAGTGAAAATCAAATAAAGACACTGCTTTCTGAGCTAGAGGACATTAATTTAGAAAATGATGAGATGTCTGAGGAGTAGCTTTGGACAATGATCTTAAAAACATGTTTGATCTAAGGGAAAAGTTTATGATATCCCTTAGAGAAAAATGGCCCATTGCTAATCCGTCTTGGCCTTTAGATCTTTCTAAAAAGAGAGAGCAGCAGTATTGTAGAGATATAGCTCTAAGGGGGGTAGAAGAGATGTTTGAGGCATTGCAGCATTTGAAAAACTGGAAGCCTCACAGGGAAACTGAAATAACTGAGTTTGATAAGGATGAATTTTTAGAGGAGATAGTAGATGCGTTTAACTATTTTTTTTCACTCCTTATTCTTACTGGCTTTTCATCTGATGACCTCTACAAGATGTATGTAAAAAAGGATAAGATTATACATGAAAGACTCAACAGCGACTATTGAAGACCTATTTTCATTACAAAAGAAGTTTAATGACATCTTTTATGATATGGACAATCTCCAAAGAGGCGAAAGAGAAGAGATCACAAAATCTTTAACTTTAGCACTCCATACAGAAGTCAGCTCTCTTATATCAGCTATAAATTTCAAAGATCACAGGCAGAATAAGAAAGAGGTTGATGAACATAAAATTTTATTTGAAAGTGTAGATGTATTTAGATATCTTATATCCATTTTAAATATATGGGACATCACTCCCGAAAGATTTACAGAAGCGTTTATTGATAAAGATTTATTTCTTCACACAAGATATAGAATCAACTCTCATAAATGGGAAGGCCAAGACGTCATCATAGTAGATCTTGATGATGTAATAATAGAATTTAGAAATGGATTTCTAAGGTGGATACATGACACATATGGAATTTTTGTTGATCCAGAGAGCACAGAATACTATACAACTTCTGAAGTAAAAGCTGCCGGCTTAAATCCAGAAAAAGTATTTTTTGACTTTATTAACGATGGTAGACTAAAAAGTCTAGAATGCGACTTAGAAATGATAGAAGCAATTAATTCTCTAAGAGAAGAAGGATACTGGATACATCTTTTAACTGCACGTCCCAAAGAAAATCTTGTATGTCATTACGATACATTTAGGTGGATAGAAAGCTCTAGTTTAAAATATGATAGATTAGATTTTAGTAGTGAAAAATATAGGTGGTGTACACAGTCAGAGTATTTTGATAGTAGTAGCATAGTGTGTGCAATAGATGATTCAGCTAAGCATAGTGCAGAATATGCAAAACACGGGATTCCGGTTATTCTTCCATCAAAAAGCTACAACACTGAAGTACATGGAATGGACAACGTGATAGTTTTGCATAATGCATCATCCTTACGTGAAAAAGTTAATTCTCTTAAGAATAAGTAGAATAAGGATGGATCTTCTTAAATGATAAATAGAAAATCATTAAGAGATATAATTTTATCTGAAATATCTAAATCATTAGATGTATCTGAGCAAAAAGATCAAGTCTCCAGAATACCTGCAGCAGATTATAAAAAAGTGTATCTAGACGCTGAGCAACACTTTTTGACAATTATTAAAAAACATTCTAATAGAGTTTCATCTCCAGAATATAAAAATAAAATAGAAAATCAATTAAGAAAGGACGGATTTAAAGATGAAGAAATATCCGACCTTTTAGACAATAGTGATTTTTTAGACAGAATCGTTTCTGCCATAGAAAGCACATCTCTTATTGTAGTTACAAATGATTCTTTTAACTATGATAGACTTGACAGCTGGAATGGCGCCGCACTTGCAGAGAGAAGTGAAAAATCATGGGCTCCTGATTTTAATAAACTGAAATATTCAATAAAAGATTCAACACAAATAACACCGCTGCTATCAAAGCAAAAAACTGAAATAGAAAATTTTGTAAATCAAGAAAAATCTTATAATAATCCTCTCATCTTAATAAGCTTTGAAAGCTTTGTTGATGCAACAGACGGGATAAAAGGGACTATTGATCATGAGGTCGACCATATTCAAGGATCAATGGTTTCAAGAGCAAGAAAAATTATTAGAAAATCACCCGACGAACCAGAGACGTTTTCATCTACAATCAAGTCTTTGATAAAAGATCCCCGACCCGGCGGGTGGGACGATTGGGTTGTCGCTAGATTTCAAGGAGACAAGAGAGCAGCGTTTGATTTTTTAAAAGACTCGTTTCAGGGAAATCTAGATCCTTCTAACCCGCGAGGCGTGGAGGAATCTAGAAATAGATTTAGAGAGCTAAATGACAAACTAGGCGGATCTGAATCAGCTTTGCGAAAATTTCTTAATAATGAGATTTCTAATCCTACGCCTCACACGCAGCTCATTTCTAAATATGGGAGAAAAGTGGCACAAGTTGTTCCTCTGATAAATTATGAGCTTGGTATAGATGAGCTAGTCTCTATGATCTACGGAATTGCATCTTTGCAGCATGATGAAAAAAAATCTAAAATAGTTTAATGTTTTCATGTAATCTAGCCAACTAAATGGTATACTAGTAATGCATACTTAAGGAGGTTTATTATGCGTTTTCTTCTATTTTCTACCTTTCTAACTTTTAGTGCTGTTTCACACGCAGACGACAACAAAGATGACCCGAAGGTTATCTATAAGCAGCGAACTGAGATCGACTTTGAAGGTGTTGAAATCGCTGGCGAGCTTGTTCGACCGCAGGGATCTCTCATCCATGAGCGTCGACATGCAGCTTTCAACCCTCTAATCAAGCTGCGTACAGACTTTGACGATGAAATGGATAAGTCTGTTGATGAAATCAAGTAGCACAAATATACAGGAGAGATAGATGCCACAAAATTTAGACTTAGATCCTATTATCTTGCCCATGGATTTAAAATTTGATCAAGAGCCTACTACTGAGTTTTATAATAATATTAAAGCTCTTAAAGTAGAGCTAATAGATCACCCGACTCGATCACAGGCTTTAAAAGTTGCATGGCAGTATGTTAAAGCGACGTGGGCAGATCATCACGATGATACTATTCCTGCAGGTGTTGACTCAGCTGAGCTATCAAAAAATCTTGAAGATGTAATGTGCTTTAGAGCTCTACCTACACCAATGGAATGTCTAGGTTTCACGTTTAAGCTTAGCGGCCTTTCTTTTCAAGAGGTTACTCATATTATTAGACATCGTGCAGGATCTTTTGCTGCACAGTGTACAGGAGATAGGGATTTAAGAAACGATCCCGCAGTAGTTCCAGAATCAGTTGAGAATTCACCAGAATTTCTTAAGAGGTGGAAAACAATTGTGGAGGATTCAAAGCAGCTATATGTAGACATGACAGATAGTAAAGATGTCTCTATGATGGATGCACGAATGATATTGCCAAAATGTATGACATCATTCTACCTTATGAGAATGAACTTAAAGGATCTCCTCGGATTTATCAGACAGCGCCAAGATATGCAAATCCAGCCGGCAGCTGATAACATTCTTGCTGCATGTATGGCAAGAGAATTAATCAAAGTTCTGCCTGAGGCATCTGCTGCAATAAATTTTGATGCGCCGGACATGCATTACATCAAGACGTTCAGGGTGAAAGAGGCAGGAAAATGGACAAGCAAAGGAACTAATCTTTACTGGCCAGAACCCAAGAACGATAAGTTTGACTATCACCCTGACGATACAATCTACCAGGCGACACGAGAGTCTATTAACGGAACAGAAAATCCACCCGGTCCGACTGTATTTGAAAAGGTATGGAGTGACGTGATGGATGATATCAATTCAATGAAAATAGAATATAATAAAACCAAGCTTAGATAAAAAATTTAATTTTATTATAAAATTGATATAAACTCTTTATTATAAAAATAGCCTGACATGGAGGAAATATGAAGGCATATATTGCAAGTTCCTGGTTCAACCCTGTTGCAAACCAAGAAGTAAATGATATCATTAGCGCATTAGACGGAAACGGCTTTGAATTTTTCTCACCTAGAGACTTTTTTGTTTGTCCGCCTGGTGCTAATTTAGAAACACAGAAGTCCACATACGAGGGAAATCTTGAACATCTTCATAAATGTGATTTTATGATATGTAACACACATGGAAAAGATATGGGCTCAATTTTCGAAGCCGGGTATTTTAAGTCTCTTGAAAAGCCAATTGTATATTTTTGTGCCGGACTACCAGAGGGTGCGGCGTTTAATTTGATGCTTGCCCAGAGTGGTGTGAAAGTGTGTACAAACGCCGATCAGCTAAATGACTATCTATCAAGATGTTCTATGAGTGAAAACCTTATTTTTGAACCATATTATGGCGACATTGAATGATATCTATTTTTTTGCAAATTATATTAACGTGGATTTATGGTCACATTCTAGAGTATATTATTCACAGATTAGTTTTGCATAAAACAGGCGCTAAAAAAGGGAGTATATTATCATTTCATTTTTATGGTCATCACAATATATCTCGTTTAAATAATTTTTTTGACAAGTCATATACGGGATTCCCAGTAAGGTGGGACCCTGCTGGAAAAGAGCTTCTCTCTCTTTTGTTTTTATTTGTTATTCATATTCCAGCTGCTCTTCATTTTCCGTGGGCAGGGCTTGTAGTAATTTTATCTCTTCTAAGATACTACTATGTTCACAGAAAAGCCCATAGCGATACAGCCTGGGCAAAGAGAAACCTAGTATGGCACTATGATCATCACATGGGGCTGAACCAGAATAAAAACTTCGGTGTTAGAAGTGATATAGTTGATAAAATTGTAGGGACAAGAGTTAGACATTATCATGAGTAAGAGGCACAAAAAGTGAAAAAAGACTATTATGAGACGCTGGGCGTGAAAAGTGACTCATCACAAGAAGAGATCAAGAAAGCTTATCGGTCTTTAGCATTAACGTATCACCCAGACAAAAATCAGGGAGACGAAGCAGCAGAGACAAAGTTTAAAGATATATCTGAAGCGTATGCAGTTTTATCAGACAAGGAAAAGAGATATAGCTATGACAACTTTGGGCATGCCGGTCCTGCTGCACACGGATCGCAAGGGGGCTTCGGTGACATGTTTGATCAATTTTCTGAAATGTTCGGATCAGATTTTTTTGGAAGAGGCAGAAATAGGCAGCCTACTGGTCAATCAATAGGGATTGAAGTTCCAGTAACATTAAATGAAGTTCTTAACGGAACAGTAAAAGATATAAAGTTTTCTAGAATAGATGTATGTGAACCTTGCGAAGGCCAAGGATTTTCCGACCAATCTGATATAGGTAAGTGTAGCCATTGCAATGGAGATGGCAGATCTTTTCACAATGTTGGATTTGTAAAAGTTCAAATGACATGTAACGGATGCGGTGGCGCTGGAAAGCAAATATTAAACCCGTGTGTGTCATGTAGTGGTGCCGGGTGCACTAGTAAAAGCGACTCATTAACAATAACAATCCCGTCAGGAGTTTCAGATAGAGATCAGCTTGAAATTCAAGGAAAAGGAAATAAGCCATCAGATAATCATGCCGCTGGAAATTTAATAGTTGTTATATCTGTCTCTAGCGACGATCGCTTTGACAGGCAAGGCCCGCACCTGTACAGCAAGGAAACAATTTCATTTACGCAAGCAGCGCTAGGTGACTCGATAATTGTTAGCCTAATCGATGGAGATATTAGTCTTAAAATACCGCCTGGCACACAGCCAGGATCAATGATGAGTATACCAAATAGAGGCTTGCCTATCGGCCCAAATGATAGCGAGCGAGGCCATCACTACGTAAAGATAAGCGTAGCGATTCCAAAATCACTCAATATTGAGCAGAAAAAACTAATAGAAAAACTTAGAGATGCCTAAGTCGTGTAAATTTCTTTTATTCATGCTATAATAGACATAGAAAAAGGTTTTAAAATGTCAAGCAATAAAGGATTTATTCCACCTAAAAGATTTGTGGGCCTTCATGCACACAGCGGAACAGGATCACCTTATGATGGATTGGGATATCCTAGCCAGCATATAGATTTTGTGTTATCAAACGATATGAACGCGTGGTCATTAACTGATCATGGAAACGGAAACGGACTTGCGCATGCTCACGCATACGCAAAGAAGCTAAAAAAGAGCGGTCAAAAATACAGACAAATATATGGCGTCGAGTTCTACTTCGTCCCATCTCTTTCAGACTGGAGGGTGTCTTATGAGAATCATAGAGAAGAGGTTCGTGTAGCAAGATCAGAGAAGAAAGCAAATGAATCAACTGATATCAATTCTGAAGACGAGGTTTCAGGCGGTCTTGTTATCGAAAACGAAGAGGAGACAAAGTCAGACTATGATCATGAAAAGAATAGCTGGAAGAGAAGATATCACCTAGTAGTTCTTGCCAAGAGTCAAAAAGGTTTACAAAATCTGTTTACACTTGTTAAGAAGTCTTATACAGATGGATTCTATAGGTTTCCTAGAATTGATTATGACCTGCTTAAACTTCACGGTGAGGGTCTTGTTGTAAGCACTGCATGTATAGGTGGGTACCCGGCATCACTTATCGCACGAGGTGAAGCACTCGGCAGGACTGATTCAGAAATATTAAATGATCTTGAAAACATGTCTGATAGATTTATTGATGTCGTCGGAAGAGAAAATTTTAATCTTGAGATTCAATTTAATTCTCTTTCAATGCAGCATAAAACAAATAAGCATCTAATTTCTCTTCATGAAAAAACAGGTATTCCGCTTGTTGCAACAGCAGACAGCCACTATTATAGCCGTGATATGTGGGAGGCGAGAGAGCTTTACAGAAAACTTGGAAGAATGGGTGCTAGAGGCGGAGCGCAGCAGTCTCTTCCGGCGTTTGAAGATCTTAAGTGTGAGCTGTACCCAAAGAATGCAGATCAAATGTGGGAAGAATATAAGAAGCATACTCATGATTATGACTTCTATGCAGGAAAGGATAGCATCATTTGTGATGCAATTGAGAGAACCTATGATATTGCGTGGGATCAATGTGAAGAGGTGTGGTTTGACGAAAAAGCAAAACTACCAGTCTTTGATGAACCAGGAAATCCAGCATTCAATCAGCTCGTTGATCGTGTAAAGAAAGCACTAATATATGAAGGTCTTCACGATAATCCCGTATATGTTGAGAGGACAAAGCTCGAGCTTTCAGATATTAAACATCTTGGATTTGAAAACTATTTTTTGACTATGACAAAGGTGTTTGATCTTGCATCTCAAAGCACAATCATCGGCCCGGGCAGAGGCTCCGGTGCTGGCTCACTTGTAAATTATCTTCTTGGTATTACTACAACAGATCCGATCAAATACGGTCTTCTTTGGGAGAGATTCTTACATAGAGAAAAAGCAGGCTGGCCAGACATTGATACCGATGCTGGTGATAGAGATGTTCTTATAAATGCATCAAGAAAGCTTTTTGGTGAGGAGTCAGTTATACCTGTTTCTAATTTTAATACTCTAAAGCTCAAGTCACTAGTTAAAGACGTTTCAAAGTTTTATGAAATTGATTTCGGTGAAGTAAATGCAATGACAAATAAGCTTGAAAAGCAGGTAATGCACAAAGCAATGGGTGACCACGAGGAAAAATCAACGTATGTCTTAACACATGAAGATTGTTTGAAATATTCAGATGATTATCTTGAGTTTATGCACAAGTATCCAAAAGTTTCTGAACAGGTCCAAAAGCTATTCATGGAATCTAGATCTATAGGAAGACATGCCGGAGGCGTATTAATTTGCCCCAATCTTGAAAAATACATGCCGATCATCAAGGTCCGCGGAGAGCTACAGACTCCGTGGTCAGAAGGAATGAATTTTAGACACCTTGAGCCGAACGGCTTTTTAAAGTTTGACTTTCTCGGATTGACAACGCTCAAGATGGTCGAGGATTGCACAAGATTGATTCTTAGAAATCAAGGTAATGCATCTCCATCATTTGCTGAAATCCACAAGTTCTTTGATGACAACATGAACTGTAGATACAATGATCTCGATGATCAAAAGGTGTGGGAGCATGTCTATCACAAGGGAAGATTTGTTCAAATATTTCAGTTTACGCAACAAGGTGCAAGAAATTTCTGCAGACGGGCGAAGCCAAGGACTATCGAAGAGCTAGCAACAATCACAGCTATATATAGACCTGGACCGCTTGCAGCAAATGTTGACAAGAAATACGTTAGAACAAAGAGAGAGGTTGAAGGAGGCAAGCCAATCCAGTACGATCATCCTGTAATTAGTGAGATTCTTAGTGAAACGTATGGCTTTATATCGTTTCAAGAGCAGTTTATGCTTCTTGCTCAAAGACTTGCAGGATTTGATAAAGGTGCATCTGATAAGATGAGAAAGACTCTGGTCAAGAAGTCTTTAGATTCTAATGCTGGCAAGGTGAAAGAGAGAGTCGACCTTAGAAAGAAATTTGTTAACGGAGCCGTTGAGCTTTCGGGAATGGACAGAGAAAGAGCAGAATCTCTCTACGAGACAATCGAGTACTTTTCAGGCTACGGTTTTAATAAGTCTCATGCTGTATCTTATGCAATCGACTCGTACTATTCCGCGTGGCTTCACACACACTATGAGAAAGAGTGGCTTGCAACATGCTTGCAGACCCAGAACGGAAGTAATAAATTTGGCAAGGTTATAAACGAGATTAAATCGCTAGGATACAAGATTCACCCGCCAGATATCAATACATCTTCTGATGTTTGGGTCTATAGTGAAGAGAGAGACGGGTTTGTACCTCCGCTAACTGCTATAAAAGGTGTCGGAAGCTCTGCAGTAGAAGAGATAATTTCAAGAAGACCATTTAATAATATTGATGAGATGCTATTCACAGAAGATGGCAAGTGGCGCCCTTCAAAGATGAATAAGACTTGTTTTGACTCACTTTGCAAGGTTGAAGCGTTTGGATCATTGAAAGAGATGAAAGATGGGACTATAGTAAACCACAGGCAGCTCCATGAAACAATAGTCGGAAACTATGACTTGCTAAAGAAAGGAAGGCATGGAATGACAAAGACTGCAGTAAAGAAAATGATGAAGGATATCGGAGAGATCCCTAGGTTCATTGACCAGAAGGTAATAGAAAATTATGATCTTATAGACTGGCCGAGAGAATCAAAGATAACGTTTAGCGTAGATCTCATGGCAGGAGCAGACGAGACACTTGTTTTTCCACCAAGGATCATGAAAAAGATAGAGAATGCAAATGTTAGATCAGCTTCAAGCCTTGTAGGAAAAGAAAAAGATATTGTTTGGTTCTGTATTCAAACACTTGAGGAGAGGACAACAAAGAACGGAAAGACATTCTATAGAATGAAGGTTATTGATAACAATTTTGAAAGTGCATGGATTCGCGTCTGGGGAGCTTTTAAAGAAGTGCCTGACCTATACACAATGTGGATAGCTGAGGTTGCTTCTACAGAGTCGTGGGGCTGCTCAACATCATCGTGGAAGATGAAAAGGATAGATGTTTAATGCTAACTTTTCCCACAGTGGGACTATTTGTAGAAGGGCCAGACTGTGCTGGCAAGACAACTCTTGTGAAAAATATTCACGAATTATCAAATTACTCTTGGCATATCAATGACAGATCGCAAATATCTAGAAATATATTTTCAAAACTTTATAATAGGGCCGGAGAAAATTATGATACGGATTTGCATACAGAAATTTCAAATCTTAACAACAGGTTTGTACTACTACTTCCTGACGTTAATGTTGTAGCTGATAGATTTAATACGCGAGGCGATGATTTTCATAAAAGCATAGAATCTATAAGGGAGGTTTATTATGCATTTCAAGAAAGGTTTGAGAATATAAAAAATCTTCCCAACACAAGAATGTACAGAAGAAATGATACTCATGAGATAGCTTCTCTTGTGTTTGCGACATTGCACTTCATGGAAAGATGCATGATAAGAGAGGTGTCAGACCAAGTAGAAGAGTTTGTTAAGTGTAATATGAATGAGTCATATCCGCTGTCATTTACTTTGTATGACAGCGGAGCGTTTGAAGAGGCTGACGCTACTATTCTCGACTATGTTCCTGAAAAGGATTATTATAGAGGAATATTTAAAAAACTTCACGACACTATAGACGACGAGCGACTAGGAAAGAATCCGTATAATAGAATTGAAGACCACAAGTCGAGAAGGTTTGTATATACAGATAATACATGCATATCTTTTATTCAAGTCTCTGTTAGAGATGGTGTGATGGATTTTCACACTGTCATTAGATCAACTGATGTTAAAAATATCTTTCCATATGATTTAAAATTTTTGTATTATCTTGCATCCACATGCTATAATAAATTTAAAGATCATTGTGATAGAGTTAGAATGAGATTTAATTTAAACTCTGCACATATAATAGGATAAAATTTTCACATACAAGGGAGAAAAATTATGAAAAAAGCAATTGTTACAGGTGGCTGCGGATTTATCGGCTCGAGCATTGCAAAGAAGCTAGTAGAGGACGGATGGGTAGTAGATATAGTTGATGATCTATCTAGCGGAAGACTTGAGCTCGTTCAAGAGCTAAGCCCAAGAGTAATTCCTGCAGACTTGCTTTTGCAGTTCTATGAAAACAATCCAACGAGAAAAGATACTGATATTCACGTAATCCAGGGAGATTTTTCTCATGAAAATGTGCTGGCAAATATCATGAGGAAAGAATACACGCACGTTTTTCATCAAGCAGCGATACCACGCGTCTTATTCTCAGTTGAAAATCCATCATACACGACAGATGTAAACATATCTGGAACAGTCCGTCTTTTTGAGGCATGCAAAGGAAATGTCGAGAGAGTAGTTTATGCATCTTCGTCTTCTGTTTACGGAGGGTCAGAAAACCTCCCGACACCTGAGACTGAGACAAAAGATCCTAAATCGCCGTACGCATGGCAAAAAAGTGCAACAGAGGATATTGCTAAGATATTTTCAAATTTATATAATATGGATATAGTTTGCTTGAGATATTTTAATGTTTTTGGGCCGGGCCAGTATGGTGACTCAGCATACTCCACAGCTATATCAGCTTGGTGTCATAGCCTAGTAAATGGGCTTCCAATGAGAAGTGACGGAGACGGAACGCAGTCTAGAGATCTTTGCTATATAGATAACGTAGTTCACGCAAATATTCTCGCAGCAACATCTTTAAAAAAGTTTAAAGCTGATTCATATAATATAGCTTGCGGTGATAGAACATCAAATAACGAAATACTTACATATTTTAAAGATAAATTCCCACAAGCCGTTGCAAGAGATGCACCGTGGAGGCAGGGTGACGTTATGCATACTTGTGCAGATATATCAAAAGCAAAAAAAGATCTTGGGTATGAACCACTAGTAAGAGTTTGGGAAGGCCTCGAGCGAACTATTGCGTGGTGGGGATTGGATTCTTAATGTTATTTGGTAGTAAAAAACATACAAAGTCATCCTGGGTATCAAGAAAAAAAAAGGCAGACTCAAGAAAAAAGCCATGGGGATCTGAGATCGCCTGGGCAGGATTCTCAGGAATTCACGGAAAGACTTTGTTTATAAAGTCAGGGATGAGAACAAGCTTCAAATACCATCAGCTAAAGACAGAAGTGCTTTTCCTAAGAGCCGGCAAAGCAGAAGTGACACTAGGTACAGAGCTTTCTCTTACTGATCCCATAGGGCACCCATTAAAGACAGAAATTATTTTTGCAGGAGACTCTTTGATGGTTCAGTCTGGCAGCCCCTATAGAATAAAAGCGCTAGAGGATTGCGAGATAATTGAAATAGGAGACAATGCAGCAGATAATCCTGTAAGGATAGAAGACGATTATGGAAGAAAGATTTATAAAAAGAAATCCTGAATTTATTATTTTTACTGGGCCGATGTTTAGCTCTAAGACAACTAGGCTTCTAGCAGTTATTGATAGGTTTAGGTATCAAAATAGAGCAGTTCTTGCTTTTAAGCCATCTATTGACGAGAGATATTCAAAATCAAAAATATGTACACACAATGGCGGAGAAATTGAAGCGCATGTAGTTAAATCCGGATACGATATAGTTAATCTAGTGGAAAACTATGATAACATTGTTGATGTTGTGGCTGTTGACGAAGCGTTTATGATTGAAGGCGCTAGTGAGTCTTTACTACATCTTTTTAGGCTTGGGAAGACTATAGTTGTATCTTCTTTGCAGCTTTCTGCAACAGGAAACGTTTTTGATGAAATTAAAGAAATGATGCCGTGGGCAACAAAAATTGAAGTCTGCCCAGCTGTTTGCACAGTAACAGGTGCAGATGCATATTACACTCATAGAAAATTTAACAATATGGAAGAAATTACAGTAGGTGGGTCGGACCTATACGAGCCTCGGTGTTGGTTCTACCATAGTTTTATGAATCAGACTGACATGTTGGGGGATTAATATGATAGAGCCTACTAGTATAGATTTTGTTATTTATCATGCTAATTGTTCTGACGGTTTCGGTGCAGCATACGCGGCGTGGAAATGTCTTGGAAAAAAATCTCAGTATCACCCAGCTAAGCATGGAACTTCTCCTCCATGTGTGACTGGAAAAAACGTAGCAATTCTTGATTTTTCCTATGATAATATTACAACAAAGGCAATGATAGAAGAGGCTAATAATCTTATTGTCATAGATCACCACAAGTCAGCAATGGTAGAGCTACACGACATTTCGAATACTCGTTTTGATATGACAAAAAGCGGTGCAATGCTTGCCTGGGAGTTTTTCCACCCTGGAAAAGAAGCACCAAAGTTTATACAATATATCGAAGATAGAGACCTTTGGAAGTGGGAGCTACCGTATTCTAAAGAGTTTGCCGCAGCATTCGATATGGTTCCTTTTGAGTTTGAAGAGTTTATAAAATTTGAAGATGACTCAGTTTTTGACGATGCTGTAAAAAGAGGCTCGTTTATTCTTGCATATTCTAAAACAGTAGTAAAGAAAGTATGTGAAAAAGCGAAGCCAAGAAAATACAATGGAAAAGAAGTCCTAGTAGTGAACTCATCTCACTGGATGTCAGAGATAGGGGGAAGATTATCACCTGACTGTGATTTTGCAGTAGTCTGGTATTACGATCATGAAGATAGAGTGATTAAAGTTTCATTACGAGCATTTCATGAACATGTAGATGTATCTGAGATAGCAAAACAATTTGGAGGCGGAGGTCACAAAAAAGCTTCAGGGTTTACACTTCCCGGTGATACTATAATTGATGATCTTTTTGATAGAGTTGAGATGCCTCTTGTTGACACAACACCTGCACGTGAAGAGTTGAAGAAAATAAGGGAAGTGCTCGAAGAAAAAGGAAATATTGACAAAGAAGAGGCTGTTGATCAAATGGAAGCTTTGCTTGATGAGCTCGAGTCAAAGGATAAAGATGAACAAGAAGAATCGAATGAAGATACAGAAGATGATACAGGAGTCAGCGAAGAGCCTAGAGGGAAAATTACCCTCATCCAATCGTCATCCCAAGGGTAGAAACCCATACGCGCATATACCAAAAGTTATAAAATCAATGATGGGAAAGTCATATAAAGACCTGCCAGATGATAAACTTTATGAAATAATGCATATAATTCAATATTGTACGGAGAATCCATTCTAATGTCGTATCTTGGCTATATAAAACCCATATCAGAAATGCTTTATCATATCGACTCGCCCGCCGTACTAGAGATCGGTGTAGACTATGGACAGTCTGCAATTCCCCTTATTCACAATCTGTCTTCAAAGTGTGATAGCTTCACATACTACGGAGTTGATATAAAGGTAAGAGGTGAAGTTATAGAGCAAATTCTCCAGATGAAAAATGTTTTTTGTCATGGAATTAATTCCCCTAGTGATGATCACACCAATGTTGCGCTATGTGTAGGAAATAGTCTAGATGTTCTACCAGATTTTAAAAAAGAGAATATGAAATTTGATCTAATTCTTATAGATGGTGATCACAACTACTTCACAGTTTCAAAAGAGCTGGACATTATCAAAGACATGTCGCATCCGAGTACAATCATCATATGCGATGACTACAATAGCAGATGGGCAGAACAAGATCTCTACTATAGTGAAAAAGAAACGTATGCTAAAAATAAATTAGCAACGAAAAGAAAAAATACAGAAAAAGCAGGTGTCAGAAACGCAATTTTAGACTTTTTAGAAAAAAACAACAAGTGGTCTTTAGTGGAATATAATAATGATCCTTGCTTTATGTTTCAAAGAGAGCACATAGATTTTGGCTTTGATTTTTCTAAAGCACAAAAGACAATTTCACTCGCAACTGTTTTTTCAGAGTTTAAGACTGACGAGTCTATTAAAAGATTTAAGAGAGAGGTCGTTGAGCAATATGCGTCCCACGTGGAATAGAGTCTGGATGGATTTTGCTAAAATTATATCAGAGAGATCTTATGATCCGAGATATAAGGTAGGTGCTATAGTTGTAACACAAGATAATACACAAGTACTAGCTGTAGGATATAACGGAAATTACTCCGGTGGACCAAATGAAGTTGAGTCTGACATGCCAGGAGAGTCGGGCATGTTGCATGCAGAAATCAACGCTCTTCTTAAGCTAGACTATAATAATCCTAAAAAGAAAACTATGTATGTCACTTTATCTCCGTGCAGAATGTGTGCAAAAGCAATTGTTAATTCTGGAATTGATGAAGTAATTTATAATGAAGAATATCGTGACACTTCTGGGTTAGAAATTTTAAGTAACGGAGGGGTTTCTGTATTTAAAAATATTAGATAATCTACTTCATATTTAATTCAGGATAGGGGACTAAATGCCTGTATACGAGAGAGATAGCCAAAAGATTCACTTTATTCATATTCCTAAGACAGGGGGAATGTCTGTGAGATATCTGCTTGAATCTAACGGGTGGAATAGAATCACGGAGCCGTCAGAGTTTTGCCCAGGAGTCCCTGGCCACGGCCACGCACCCTATAAATTCTGGAGTCTATGGCATGAGACTAAGAATGTAGATTTTGAATTTTCTATTGTTAGAAATCCGATAGCAAGAGTAGTTTCACATTTGCAAATGACAATTCTTCATCAGTTTGACAGAGCTGCTAGAGATCTGCTGCACTCTGGGGTATCAATTGATTCTGAAGATTTTATTAGTTTTTTTGAAAATATAGGCTTTAATGATATTAGAGGCATGCCTGAGGATCAGATCTTGAATAAGATTGGAAAAATTTTTGAATCTAGCTGGAGCGATGCTAACCTTGTTGCAAAGATAAATTATGGACACGTGTGGCTAGAAGAGCACCTCGGCCAAGATCTAGAAACGTCATCATGGCAAGAACTTGTGGGTTTATATTTGAAAGACTGGACTAGAGAGTTATCTGACAACTTTGAAACAATCGGGGCAGTCCCGTGTCCAATGTACCTATATACATCTGCTAATACAAACATCTATAAGCTCGAATCAGATATGAATAAAATGATGTCTGACTTAAAGGATTTAAAAGTTATTAATCTTCTCGATACTATGCCTAAAATCAATGAAAAGAGCTACGACTTTATCCCGAGAAAAGAGTCTTCATGGGAAGACTTTACAGATATTAAAGAAAGATTTTTTAATTTATATGATAAAGATTTTGAATTATTTAAATATGATAAGTCTACTTCATTTTTAGAGGCAGAATAATGAAAGTTTTTTCTGCAGAAGATATTTTTGATCTTACGAAAAAGATAAAATCAAAAAATGAAAATATCGATGTATTTTCTGGAACTGGCAACGATAAGAAAGTGGTTGTTAGAAAAGGCCTTAAAATAAGGCACAAGCCTTCTGGTCTGATATATACAGTATTAAAAATTATTATTCCAGAAGATGAATCAGGTCCAAAAATATTGTGTAGAAGACCAGGAAGAGAATTACTTATTCCTAAAAGTGAATTTAAAAATTATGAGAGGCAGTAATGTCAGATAAGAAAGACAAAGCTACGTTCACAAATAGAGATCTTAGCGAAAATATTAAAAAAACACTAGGGCTTGATCGTGAAAAGCTAGACGAGGCATATGTTGCGCAGGTGAAACAGTTTAATTTACCTACTGAACTACTAAGTCCTGCTAATAAGAGAAATCACATAGAGCTTTATGAAGGGTATGTTGCATCATTTAATAGAATTAGTGCAGAACTTGACACAGCAGACAGGCAAAATGCAAATTCTAATAACTCTCCGTATAGAGATTTAAAAATAGATGAAACATACAATATGAATGCAGCTTATTTACATCAGCTCTATTTTTCAAATATAAGTGATCTTCATAGTGAAATATCTATGGATTCTTTATCCTATATGCGACTTGCTAGAGACTTTGGCTCATTTGATGATTGGCAAAGAGATTTTGTTGCCTGCTGTATGGCTTCTCGATGCGGTTGGGCAATAACGTATTTTAACACATATATGCAAAGATACATGAACTGCCCAGTTGATCTTCACAGCCTTAATGTTCCAATAGGCGCATATCCTGTTATAGTTATGGATGTATGGCAACATGCATACTATAGAGACTATCTAAAAGATATAAAGACGTATGTTTACGGAATGATGAAACAGCTCAACTGGAAAGTTATTGAAAGAAGATTTGAAAAAGCAGATTCAGTTCAAAAGGCAATCAAGGTATAAAAATGAAACACTCTCTAAACAGACTGATAAGGTCAATAATTCTCGAACAAGTCGAAGATCTTTTTGTAGACCCATCAGCGTCACCAGAAACAACTCGTCTTGAAGTAGATTCAGCAGATGATCAAATAGATTCATTTATTTTAAAATTTGAAAAAGACTCTATAGAGAATGATGATAAAGATGCTGAAAGTATGAATGAGTCTTTTAAATCTTTATCTTTAAAGGCGCTGCTTGAGCAAGAAGAAGAGGAAGAAGATCCTCTAGAAGGTGAAGATCCTTTAGAAGATGAAGTCGAAGCTGAAGCCACAGAAGAAGACCCAGAGGCAGAAACACCAAGCGACCCAGAGCCCGCCGGAAGCGAAGATCAGGACGCGCTTCCTGCAGAATCTGTTCCGAAGATGCCACTCAATATAGACGCTTTTACAAAAAGAATAGCAAGACTTGCAATGAATAGTGAAAAATTACTTGATATAAGGACTGTTATAATAAATCGTGCAATGAATTTTCTTAAAGACAACTACGACGATGCTCATGCTTTAGAGATGAAAGATATTCTTGATGCACAGTTTGATTTTGATCTAGACGGAGGAAAAGATATACCTGCAGCACCGTTTGCTGTTGGTGCTAATGCAGCAGGAGCAGGCTCCATGGGCGGCGGCGGCTGATGTCAAAAAAGTCATATATAGATTTTGAAACAAAGAAGACAATTCACTTCAATATAACGCGTGAGACACATAGCAAGATTAGAATAGCTTGTTTTCAAAATAGGCTCTCTCTACAGGAAGTGTACGAGGAGCTTTCGCAGAGAATAGCATCTGGATCTCCGGATATGATTGACATGCTAGAAGACTTATCACAAAAGAAAAGAGATAGAGTTATTAAGAAACTATCCGAAACAGATGCAGAGTCTTTGTTTAATATTATAGAAAGTGAAAATCCTCTCAATGAAGTAGAGTAATATGCTAGCGTGGTTTAAAAAAATATTTTTGAAAATAAGAAAAGTTAAAACTTCTGAATTGTTTGATTTAAAATTAAGAGTTTTAAGTTTAGAAAAACAAGTATCTGAGATCCAAGACATCGTTGCGCACCAAGCAGAGCTACTTGCAATTGTTGCAAATATACAGCAACAGGTTATATCTCTAATATATGATCCCAGCAGATCTTTAGAAAAAAAAGAAAAGAAAAGCACTTTAGAAGGAAGTTTTATAATTCCGCCCACAGATGATGACCTTATAAATTGATCATCCTATTTATACTAGGAGGGTGAAAATGAGAAAGGGTTTCTTAGATAGAATAGTTGAAAAAGTTATTTCTCGTAAATTTACTGTTTTCTTAACTGCGACAGGATTGATGCTTTGGTCAGATCTTACATCAGATACGTGGGGAATGATTGCAATAGTTTATATTGGAAGTCAAGGCATCATAGATGCGGCACTTTCATGGAAACATGGACATAGAGAATAGAATGGTTAGATTTTTAACCTGGATTTCTATTAAGGCGTTTATTAAAAAAATCTCTGTATGGTGTAAAAAATATTGGCAAATATTGGTCGGTGCTGCTGTTCCGATAGTTTTAATGCTAGTGTTTAGAAAAAAAGGAGATCTTGAAAAAATCTTGAATAGAGCGAGAGATGATTATGAAAAAGAGATAAATGTCATTAACAGCGCTCATAATAAAGAGCTTGAAGATAGAGAGGCTGCTAGAAAGCTATACACAGAGTCTATAAAAGAGATAGAAAAGAGATATACAGAATCTAAACAAACTCTAGATAGAAAAAAGAAAAAAGAAATAGAAAAAATTATTTTAGAAAACTCTAACAATCCTGATGAAATAACTAGAAGAATAGCAGAAATTACAGGATTTGAAATTTACTAATCATAAACTCTAGCTTTTAAAAGCTATATTATAAACGGAGAGAGAGCAATGAGAAAAAAAATCAATACTATATTTGGTCATATCGTATGTTTTTTCTTTGTTTTTAATATTTTGTTTTTTCATTCTGCCTCCTACGCAGGTGAAGAAGTATCAACTATTGAAAAAGGGGAAAGAGCACCGTTTTCTGGAACTTTATTTAATACCGAGGCTGCAGCAAGGCTATTAATCGATCTAGAGTCAAAAGGTGAGCTGTGTGATATAGAGTGTACTAAAAAATTAGAAATCCAAGGTGCAGAATTAAAATTTGAATATGATATTTTGAAAGCCTCAAAAGATTCATTACAATTTAAATACGATGAAACACTTTTGATAAAAAATGATCAGATAAAATTTTTAGAAAACCAGGCGAAGAAGCCCAAAGTAAGCGGAGAAATAGTCTTTATTATCGGAGTGCTGAGCGGTGTAGGGATAGCTATGGGCTCTGCTTATACCCTGAATCAAATATCTAAGTAGAACACTTTCAAAAAGTGTGATATTTATCTCTGTGGAGCAAATGATGAAAGTTGTAGTTAACAAAGTTGTCCTAGAGGATGCACTAAAGAAAATCATAGAATCAAAAAGAAGCGTACACTCAGCTGCAATTGATACCATAGTGGGAAAAGAGGTAGATGGATATGATGAAAGTGAAGAGCCTATAGAGGCATCTGATTTAATGTCAGTACAGCTCGCAACAGAAAGACCAGCAGTCGAAGATCCAGAATTTGTACCTGCAAATAGCGTAGAGCTTTCAAGGGCGGCATCTGTCATATCTGACGAGGTTCCGGATGATCAGATAGATTTTTTCTATAGGAAACTTCATGATCTTTTAGACCAAGCTCTAGATAGGGAAGAGGCATCTGAATGGGATGAAAGAGAGCCCACACTAGGAACAGAAGCAGAAGAAGCAGAAGAAGTTAAGGATGAGCAGACAACCGAACAAGAAGATACCATAAGAGAGAACAGCCTTAGAAAGACAATATCTTTACTTATAGAACAGGAGTCAGATGGAGAATTTACTCAAAACGAGGTAGATCAAATACAAGTAGCAGTAGAGGAAATAGAAAACTATCTCGAGTCAATAAACTTTGGCCGCTCTACTAGAGAGAGAATCCTGGATGACGGAGAGATAAGCACGCATTTTTCAGAAGGACTGATGAAGCTTGCTCTCGATGATATGATAGGCCCAAAGAGTGTAGACCCAGATATTCAGTCTGCTTTAAACAGCTTGTCTCCTGAAGCACAAGAAGCAGCTACGTCTAGGGTAAGATCCTATTATATGAAAGTCGCAAGGAAAATTCCGACCAACCAAGATATGGCCCAGCTCGCGGCGAACAAAGAAGTAGACATGGTAGCAAAGTCAATGCTTGCTACCGCGTCTTCAGAAGATGTAGTAGAAGAATTAATAAAGAAATCAAAGCTAGAAAAAGATGAGCTAAAGAAAAATGCGTATATTAATATAGCAAATCTTCTTATTAAAAAAGGAAAAGCTGCGCTTGCAGACGCCTCTGATTATGACTATGAGACGGAGGCTCCTGTCCTTTCTGACGAAGATGCTCAAAAAGTCGAGCAAGAAAGGCTTGACAGAGACTTGAAAAAACTAGATGCATTAGCATCTGTGTACGGATTTAGTGCAGCAAGCGGGTTTAGGCAGTGGAGAATGAAATTTCCTAATGCGATTTTTAAAGTTGTGCTAGGGTCTGAGGGAGGCGTCTCTGAGTATAGCGGATTTTCAAATGAAGTGTATAGAAACATGATGATTGCTTTGAAAAAGATCTCAGAGATGGCTGCTCTTTTAAGTGAAAGCCTAGAAGATGAAGCTGATGAAGATCCTGACAATAAAGATGTTGCAAAAATGTTAGAAATTTTACAACAGATAGATATTGATCTTCTTGAAATTCAAGAAACTGCTACACCAGATGGTGACTTTGATGTCGATAAGGTTTTAAATACGATGGGGGGGAAAGTTTTAAGGCAAATATTTAGTAATTATTTCTACAAGCCTCCCTTCACAGAGTATGCCAGAGTTATTAAAAAATATATGACAGATTTTCTTATAGGAAAAGGAATAGACCCAAAAACCGCTTCAACTTTTGCAAAAATGTTTAATGGAGAGGTAGATCTTTTGCCATATTCCTCTGATAAGAAGCAGATGACCAAAGCTATAAACGGCGGCGTGACAAAAGAAATATATAGAGACTCTCTATCAGCAGCACAGCAGTTTAATAAAATGTTTTTTGGAAAAGAAAAAAGAGAAGAGATAAGTGCAAAGTTTGAAAAATCGCTAAGGGATCCTCAAAAAATGTCAAGGGCCATATTTGAAGCAATACCTACCGTTATAGACTGGGCAGAGATAGAAGTGAAAAATCCTCAGCTAAGAGTTGACAAAGTAGATGAGAATAAAATAAGACATATTATTTCAGGAATTATTTAATGAAGCTTATTGAGCTACTAGAGCAAAATAACAAAGCGCAAGATGTCCCTAACAGCTCTGTTGGAATGGTGCTAGGGAATCTTGCTACAACTGTTCCATCCCTCAGCCTCCCTATTGCGCCAGAGAGCTCGGGATGGATAATGTATTCAGACCCAGAGAGAATATCTAGAGAGTTCGAATTCAATACACAGAGCCATTTAGAGTATTTTCTTTTCGAGCTTTTAAAATATCAAGAAAGTGTAAGTCATCACGCAAAAATAACAATAGATAATAGAAAGATTACAGTTGAAACTTACACACACGATATAAATTCAGTTACAAAACAGGATACACTTCTTTCAAAATTCTGTGATGAAATTTATAATGATATAATGTTTCTCGACCGGGGCGTTATGTGAAAGAAATTAAAGCAGGAAATTCAACAGTGCTAATGAGCGATTCTCTTGTTGATAAAATTAATATAAATCAGTTTTATGAAAATCCAAAAGCTGAGGGAGATATTTTTGCACAAATATTTCTTGATGATGATAATATCACATGTGTTATTAATAAAGTTAAGATAGAAAACTCTTTTTTAAAGATAAATTTCTTTTGCGATCTTCAGCGAGTCTATTCTTTTATATCATCAAAAGAAATATCAGAAATTATATTTTTTATAAAAGGAAACGAAAGCCCTGCAATGACATATAAAAACATCAGCGTATTTTCTAAATCTATAAAATCTTGTCCAGATAGTGTTCACGAATGTGATTTAGTTGTCACAATGCATAATACATAATAATAGAGGGTACAATGAAGGATTTCAAGTTCAAATTTGATAAATTTATAAATGATATTTGCTCCCGTGAAGAAGACGGAAAGAAACGAATAGCAGATCACACAAAAAACCAGGAAAATCTTCCTCAAAGAAGATATAATGAGCTTTATAGAGAGCATTGGCAAAATTCAACAAGATTTAGAAGTAAAAAATGAGTACGATAAAACTAGATACATCTTCAGATGTTATAACATTTTTAAGATTACTTTCAGAAGAAAGTGTAAAAGATGCAAAAAAATCAATTTCTGCAGACCCAAAACAAGAATATTTTTCTAAAAAACTACGACAAGACAGCCAGTCGTTTTCATCTCTTTCTGAGCAAGAAGAGGTAGAAGAAGAAGCAGAAGAAGAGGTAGAAGTAGAAGAAGAAACTCCTACGCTTGAAGTTTCGCTTGACAGTATTTCTGATACTATTAACCAGCTTCGCAGCGGTCGGTCAGTTGATGATAGTAGTGTTAGAGAACAGCTTAGAGCTTATTTTGACAGACTTGATGAGACTGAAAGGCAAGCGCTTCTTACATTCTTGAGAGCTTTTTCCGGAATACTTACAGGATCATTGCCAGGTTCTGATGCTCCGGACCCAAGTGATCCGCCTGCAAATATAACAATGAGCGGTGGGTCTGAAGGTGACGAAGAGGCTGAAGAGGCTGAAGAGGAAGAAGGCCCTGAAGAGACTGAAGACGTTGAGGAAACTGAGGAAGAAGAAGAAGACACTTCACCGCCCATTAAGGCAGGCGAAACTCAATCAATAGCAGAAATAAGAAAAAGAGTTAGAGCGCTTATGATAAAATAGGCTTGTATTTCTTCTGCACATTGTGTAAAATATACAAATGGAAACACGAATAATAAATCTACCTAAGGGTGGAGAGCTTGAAGTTTCTCTAACGCCTGAATTTCTTGAAGGGGTCAGGGATCACTTCGAGCTTGACTCCGCATTAAAAGTAACTGATGATCATATTAGAATGTTTATATATGGTGCAACTAAAAATGCGCTCGAAGAAGCAGAAAGCGACTTTACACGAGCGCCGATCAAGTTTTAAAATTATATTTACCTTAAAAGATTCTTAGATGATCATCACATACTGGGCTGACTCATGGGCGGATTAAAACTTCCTCTTGACAAGAGAACAAAATTAGCAAAATTGACGCCGCATGTAGTGTCTAGTGCCATTAAAGTCTATACAGATCTCATCGATGAGTGGAATCTTTATTTAGTCTCCACAGGATCAAAACCAGTCAAGGCAATGCATCCCACAGGATCTGTAACTTACTACTCTAAAGATCTTGAAGAGGAAAGCTCACAAGAGTATGGAGATATAGACTATCTAGTTGCAATACACTCAGAGTTTGACGGTACCGAAAGAGATAGGCGAAGAGACGATGCAAGGTTACGATCGAAATATGAATCTCTTTTTGAAATGTTTTTGAATGAGAAGCGACCTCGCTATGTTGATATTGAAGAAACCCTGAGAGGCTCTACTCCTCTGATGGTTATGATTAAGCTTCCTAATGATACATTAGTTCAAGTTGATACAGTTATTACATTTCCAAGATATTCTTCTTGGATGAAGGGAAGGTACACGCCGCAGAGAGGCTTCAAAGGATATACTATTGGAAATCTCTATAAAGCCCTAGGCGACTATCTTGTCATGTCTATTGGAACAGAAGGTGTTATTGTTAGATTAATATCTGGACAAAGAGTGGCTAGTAAGTTTTCTAGGAGTAAGGGTGTAAAGACTGAGAATATTAGTCTTGATATAGAAAACTTCTTAAGAGATATAGCACTATACATTATAAACAAAAACGATATAGAGGAAGATACGCTTCTTAGTAACAATCCAGGCGTCGATCCCAGCGATATAGATATTTCACAATTTGCTCTAGGAATAAAAGGCCTTGCAAATACACTAGATAGGTATAAAATTTACAGCAAGGGAGAAATGTTGATGCAGATAAGTAAAAACTATAAAGCGGGTTTAAAGAAAAATGTTGAAAATAAAAGAAATAGAGGGCTAGATGACGAATCTTACGATAAACTATTGAAACTGAACAGTACTGTAACAGCAATAGTAGACGAGAAGTTTGGAATATAGATGGATTATTTTATATCTGATATGCACTTTGGACATAAAAATATTATAAGGTTTTGTGACAGGCCATTCGACTCAGTCTCAGAAATGAATAGTGAGATTATTAAAAAGTGGAACGCAGTAGTTACAGATTCAGACAGAGTATTTGTTGTAGGCGATGTTTTTTTGTGTGCAGCACAGGAGGCAAAGCTATACATACAAGAGCTAAAGGGCTATAAGATTCTTATAAAAGGAAATCATGATCTGCCAAAGCCAGAAATGATTAGTGTAGGTTTTGATGAATATCATAGAAGTCTTGACTACACGATGCCAGATGGAAGAATAGCACTATTAAAGCATTACCCGGTTCCAGACTGTTTGCTTGATAAGTACGATTTAATGATACACGGTCACATACATATATCTGAAAGGGTTAGAGGGAAGAAGATAAATGTTAGCTGTGATATATGGGAGTTTACACCCATCAGCGTAGAAGAATTAAGCAAGCTTGACATCGACAGAGACGTCAATCATGATAGTGAGTTTGTCAAGATATCAGTAAGTGAAGATAAAATGTTAACAATTCATACAACTATACCAATGTTAGACTTTTCAGGATTCACTGATCACGTATATAAGCAAATGGATGGAATGTGGACAAGGAGCAGAAAATGAAACTAGGGCTGTATGGAGGCGGGTTCAAGCCTTTTACCACAGGGCATTTTGCAAAGCTAGCGAACGCTATTAGGGACAACGATCTATCTATTCTTTTTTATGGAATGCAACAGCAAGAGCCCACTCGGTATGGAAAGAAAGGTCAAGCTCTGTCCTCTAAGCAGAAGTTTAGAGCAATAGGAAAGACAGAAAGATCCTATAATGAAAAAGTTGCCGAGTCTATTTTTCAAATATATAAAAAGGCACTTGAGAGAATACCTGGAGTAGAAGTTGTTCCAGTCTATAGTCAGGCATCTGATGCACGTGGAAATCCTTTACCTATTAGATCACCTGTTGGCGCAATATTTGCAGCACTTGAAGACTATATAGACAATCCAGAGTCATATGAAAAAGTGACAATATATGGAGATAGAGCTTCAATGACACCATATATGAGATCTCAAATGTTTAAAGATTTTGTGAAGTCTGGAAAAATACAGTTTGGCGGAGCAATACCTGAAGCTGCTGGTGACTACACAGACAAGCTCGATCACTTAATGGCACAAGGGGAAAAAGAGGCAAGACAGTCTCTTAGAGATTTTTATGCGTCAAAGGGAGAAGAGATTGATGACGACGAGATAGAAAGATTACAATCAGTTCGAGGAACAGAAGTAAGAAATCTTGCGTCAATGCCAGAAACACTGGAGAGCGCTAAGAAGTTTTTACCACCGTTTCTTAATGATAGTGAAAAAGATGAAATAATTCAGATTCTTCTAGGGACAAGGGATCAGCAAGCTGAGTCCTATTTAAGAGATATAGTAAGAGGATTTATAAGAGGATAGAATGGCCATACTAATTACACCCGAAATTGTGAATAGAGCAGCTGCCAGATTTTTTATAAACGAGCAGAGTGATGCAGAAGGAGCGGGTGCACCTGGAGAAGAGGCACACATCTACAATCTTTATGAAGAGTTTTCAATGCCACTTAGCGACATTGTCGAGATCGCACGGCTCGGGTTGCAGGGAAAACTAGAAAATGTTCAAGAAAAAATGGATGGTCAATTTCTAGCGTTTACTGTTGTCGATGGCCAGCTTAGATTTTTTACAAAGATGGATTTGCAAGGGCAGGCAGCAAAAGATAAAAAGCTAAATGCAATACAGTCTGGAGGTAAAGGTGGCGGCATGACTCTCGATGAGATCATGGAAACTTATACTGGTGGAAGGTCAAACATAGCAGAAGGTTTTGCAATAGCATACGAAGCCCTAGAGCCTGTTGCACTCGTGTATCAGGATTCACTCTTCAGAAACGGAGAAGTTGTGATGGCATCGCAGATTATGGTGTCAAAAAATCCAAACACTATTCTATATAACAATGATTCACTTCGTACAGTGCTAGCTATTTCGCTAACTAGTGTCCCTGTTGATCAAGATGCACTTTCACTATTTAAAGCAGAGATGCGACAGGCGTCTACTGAAGCATTTACTATGGATGAAGTCCCAACTGCAAAATTGCTGCAAGGACTAGAGCAAGATGATAAACAAATAGAACAGCTAGAAAAAGATCTTGAATCTGTCGTGGGTGAAGTTGGAATGTCAATTGGTAGTAATACTGTTGGTGACTATATCAATGCACGTCTAGACAAGTTTATTAGAGAAAATTATAGCTTTATTCCTGACGAACTAGTGCCAGAAGTTGCTGATCGATTTATGACAGGAAAGGGAAAGATCGCACTAAGATTAAAGAAAATTGTTTCACAAGAAGATTATCAGAAATTTAGGGATCTAGATAAAGTTAAGCCTAGAGTCGTTCAAGAAGCAATCATCCCGCTGGAAGGGATTATTCAGCGGCTGGGTGTAATGATTATTAACAAGCTTGATCTAGCATTAACTGCTAGTAATCAAGAAGAGCTATTAGAGTTTATAAAGCATGCACGAGAAAGCTTTGATAATGATAAAATTCTCGGAGATGAAAAAACTCTTGAAGGAATAAGGGTGGCTCTTGCCAGGCTGGAAGAGAATGAAGATTTGTTTACTACAGCTACCGAAGGGATTGTATTTACATATAACAATAAAACCTACAAACTTACTGGTCTTTTTACGCCAATAAATAAACTTCGTGGATTTTTTGGAAAAGCAATGGGGAGAGAGGGCTTTGGAAAAGCAACGCTTCCAGAACAAAGCTTAAAAATAGAAAGTGTAGTAAAAAGAATAAGATTAATAACAGAGGGTGGCAATGCATTTAAAGATTCTGAAGGAAATCGTATAACGCGTCTTGACAGAATGCCCAGAGAGATAGTCCAGCCAATCATACAGAGCTTCACTAATGATATACTTAAAAATCTCGGTGTAGATAGCGTAGGTGTTGGTACAACAGTCTCTACGTCTGAAACCGTAGGTGATCTAGATTTTGTCATAGAGGCTTTGTCTAACGATGAGGTCTATAGAGCTTTATCATCAATTCCTCTGCTTCAAGATGATCTGCCGCAGGCACCAGGGGTAGATAGGCTTTACAAACTACCGGGCGGTGCAGGCGTCGCTGTTTTATATTATGCTCCAACCATTGACGATCTTGTTCAGGTAGATATCATGCCTAGTCTCGGGGTTGACCTTAAAGACATCTCTTGGATGCTCTCTGGAGCAAACAAGGGCGGCGTAAAGTCAAGATACAAAAATATACTTTTATCGTGGATAGCAAAGAATAAAAGTGAGAAAGAGTCACTTGAGACAGGAAGGGCTATAAAATATACTTACGCAAGAGGATTGCTTAAGAAAATTGACGGCACCCCTGCCTCGACAGGAAGAGTAACAGATCCAGATATATTCTTGCCAATGCTCGGCATTAGCGCAAGCAAAGAAGACATTCCAACTTTTGAGACACTTGTAGATGAGATGAGAAAAGACCCGTTTCTTTCGTCTTTATTACCGCTCTATAGGTCGTATCTTGATAATAGAAACCACTTGCAAAGTCCTGATCCACAGCGGAGACGTGATGCAGAGGAAGCAATGGAGTACATAGATAGAAATAAAGTAGATGAGTCTTTTAGAGAGATAATAAGGCAACTGCTCGCAGAGGGCGAAACAGTGCAGATGTTTTCAGATCCCGGAACACTTGACACATCAGGAAGAAAACCAAAAATTGACTATAGGTGGCTCAATGAAAATTCAGTAGAAGATCCCTTATATGATCATGCTTCTAAAAAGCTTTATCCTGCAGGATTTGCTGCACTTCTTAAGGGGATGACAAGTGAAGCTGCTGACAAAGAAAGGAATGAAGGAGAGAAGTTTGAGCATGGAATAATTGAGTATGCAAAAGAGATCGGTGCAGGAGAGATGAAACGAGTCGGAGGGGAGGGAGAAGATCTGCAAGGAACCTCCGGAGCCGTCCAGGGAAGATCATACGAGCTTAAAAAGACGAAGGAGTCCACACCAAATTTAAAACTTAACGCATCGTTTCCAAAATCAAAGGAAAAACATTACTACATGTTTGTTACAAATCTGCCACTGCTGGCAGAGATAAAAGCTGGCATGGCTAAATTATCGAATACTGGAAAAGATTTTGAAACGTTTGAAGGAGAGCTTGATGAGCTAAACGATTTTATCCAGGAGATAAAGTATTTTACTAATACCCTGGGAAAGACTGAAAGAGAGTCTATAGTTAGACGCGCCAAAGAGCGGCTAGAGATGTCTGGACGCCAGCAAGCTTTGCCTCTTCCAGATCGTGAAACAAATATCATATCAGAGGCAGAATCATCACACAATAGTGATACAGTTGATAGATTTATCGCTCTTATAGATACAATTGGAAAGAAAAATTACGATAGTTATGGAGAAAGTGATGCAGAGCGGCTTAAAGTAATTGATAGTCTTGAGTATCGTGGAAAAATATCTAAGAAGAATCTAGAAAAACAGATTACTCAAAAGCTTGACGGGTCTCAAAGCACAACACAGCTCCAGAAGGAACTTACGAAGGTTTTTAAAACAATACTAGGAGATCTTCGATGCTGGATAGTCCCTAGTATCACGCTAAGACTTTCTATTCTTTCATCTGCGTTTAAGGGAGGTGAAGGAAAGATATTTGATAGAACTACGGGAGAGCTATTGCCTGGCGGAAAGGAGTACATCGAAGAACAGCTCAGAGATAAATTTAACGATCTTAACTTATCAGGAAAACTAGCAGCGAAGATTTCACCATCAGTTATAAATCAGGTGCAGGGAGAAGATACAAAGAAAAAGGAGTCTGAGTGGGACATACGGCTTGGTCTTTTAAAGGTTAGGGTCAGCTTAAAAATAGAGCCCCCTACTGTAAAAGGCGATGATTGATATGAAAAAAAGACTATTCCTTAGAAAATATATTAGAAGTATTCTTCAAGAGTCTAAGGCTTCTGAACAATTTGAGCAAGATGTTGCCAACGCAATAGATGCTAGTTCTCCCAAAGTCATAGCACTTAAAATGGGTGATGTCAGACTTTCAGATATTAAAGTACAGATAGGAGATATTTCTTCTTATGTCGAGGCAAAAATGACGCATAGCGACAATCTTGCAAATCCTAGAATATATTTTAATGGATCTGTATGGGATACTACGTATGACACTCCAGTTGCGGCAAAAGCAGTAGAGCTTGCAAATACTTCTCAAATGGCTGCAGATTTTTTAGATGATCTTCGATTATTTTTAGGGAGAAATAAAATAACATTACCTACAACAAAAGGGGGTTTAAGAATACCTTCATCACCTACATACCTAGAGATGGTTAATTTTTTCTCTAATAGAGATAGTCAGTATTTCGTAAGAGAGCCGGATGTAAACATTGGCGATCTTGTAACACAGCACTATCTTTTTGGAAAATCTGAGCCTGCACATTACATGCAGGCAGGTAACGATTTTTATCTTATAGGAAGTGAAGATCCGTTTAATTTGCAGTCACGCATGCCAGAAGATCAAAAAGGTACAAAGGTTAAAATTCCACAGCTAGCGGGAATAGGAGATTTTAAAATTAGAGTTTCTATGCGTGCAAGCGGTCAGTGGTATGAAGTACAAGCAGAGATTAAAATTAAAAATTTTATGCCTAGCTTTTCTCCATCATCTGTTCTTGATGATGTAAAAATTAATCCGTTTCTTTATGTGTAGGTAAATTTTAGCAATGCCAGAGGAAAGAATTTTTGAACAATTGAGATTTGTATCATCTTATACAGGAGACTGCGATGACTGGGTAACTATTAAAAAACAAGTCATGCTAAACTTGCCCCCAGCATTAAGAAAGAATTTTTCCACAAGAGACCCTAAAACTAAAGAGCAGTGGTTGAATGATTTTGAGAAGGAGCTGATTACTTATTACAAAGAGATGACTGGCATAAAGCTAATTCTCAGAACACTGGAAGAAAGAAGAGAGCTATTCGATGTCTTATAATGAACAACTTTTAAAAGAATTCATAAGAAATACGATAAATGAAAGAATCACTACTGATGCTGGTAAGAGCATAGAGGATGGCAATATCGGGGCCCCGAAATTTACTGCCTTTTCTGATAGGTGGGGAGCATATACTGCACTTGAGAAGCAGTACAGGGCTGCAGGCTTGGCAGGCATGTTAGGAATGGCTCAGAGTATGGTGGACTGGCCTATAGCTATGAAGAAGTTTTTCACTGCGTGGTTTGACTTAGCAACATACGCTGGCAAGAAAGCCCTGGAGCTCTTAGAAAAAGTTGTTAATCCAAGCCCTGGATCAAATAAAAACTGGTCATTTCCACGAGTACAGAAGTTTATAAATAAAGTTACTGGAAAGGGTCCCGGCGGTAGAGCATCATGGGGATCTTCTTTGACAAAGACAAAGTCAAGATCGCCAGCAAGTATTTCTGGCGGATCAATTTTTGTTGGTGGAAAAAAAGTGACTGAGTCTTTAATTTTAGAAGGTCCAGGTGATGAAGAGTTTTTTGTTGCGCTAGCGGGTGATTTGGGAGATATAGTTTCACTTGCAACTAATCTTAAAAGCGGAATGGATATAATTCAAGTTGTTTCAGCATGGGTACAAAATGTCGAGACAGATGGTGACATATCTCAGCTCATTGAGGCGATTAAAAATGTTCCAGAGGGTGAGCTAGACTTTGGAGAGCTTACAAACGGTTTGGTGAAAGAGCTGCTAATTCCATATATAAAAGGTGCGGTAAGTGATCTGCCAGAATCACTTTCAAAAATGGGCATACCAGACGATATAGTCAAAAAGTCGTCAGAGATGGCATCAGAAGCAATTACTAAAATTTAAATAATAAACTTCTTAATAATAATGTGATATCATTATTAGATTTTTAGGAGACGATATGTCTAGTAATTGGATTCCAGAAATAATGTATGAAGAAGAAGATGAGGGCGGCTCAACAACAATTCCGTTTATAATGGTGCCACCGGGTGAAGTAATGCCCACACTATTATACATGTTTGAAAGCAGAGAAACAGGAGAGATAGAGCCTGGTGCTGATGGAGAAGACTTGCCAGTTATCCAGTGGGATTTACATCAGTATGCAGATATGGCAATTTTAAAAGACAATCTTGACCCACTCACGTATGATATGGTAAGAGCATCACTTGGTCTTGAAGCCCTTGTAGATGCGGCAAAAAAAGGAAAAAAAATAACTCAATCTATTAAGAATAGCGTTTCCAGCAATTAATGGCCTTAAAAGCTGAGCACTTTCTTCTTGGCGTTAATAATTAAATAATGATTGGAGGTTTTTAAACCATGAAATTTGATGCAGATAGACTTGGCAAGCTTGCGGGGCTTCACTCAGCTCGCAGAGGCACCCTTAATGAAGCTAGCAACCAGAGTTATCATGATGGTGTAGCCAATGATGACGCTGACTGGAGATGGGGAAAGAATCAGCTTAGTGAAAAAGATCAACCATCTGGCGGAAACAAAGGTGACGAATCAAAAAGCAAGAGAGATTATGAAGTAGACGAGACAGACGACGCCCTAGATCTTGACGGTGCAATTGATGAAGGTGAATATGGCGGGAATAAAGGCGATGAGTCTAGAAGCCGTAGAGACTATTCTGAAGCCGATGACGAAGTCGAACCTATGGATGAACGTCAAAAGTCTGGCGGAAACAAGGGAGATGAGTCAAGAAGCAGAAGAGACTATGAAGCTGATGAAGGATACGGCGCTGATCACCTCTCAAAGACTCACAGCGGCGGATCAGGTGAAGAAGCAGATCCCGAGCTAGATTATTCCGGTGATCATCTCGGTGAGCTTGAAGATCCTGACTGGAAGGGTGAGGGAGATGTTGTGCTTGAGCTTGATGAAAATATGCTTCGTAGAGAAATTTCAAGAATGCGGCAAGAAAGAATCTCACGATTAAATGAAACAAAGTTGCGAGTCGCAATCAGAAATGAAATAAAAGGAATTTTCTCAGAGCTAGATATTCACAACAGAGGTAGCAAATGGGTTTACGGCGATGATCAACCTAAAAATAGTGCTGCTGGCTATATTAATATGGCATTTCCAGGAATAGGGTTTAAATAGGAAACCCACTAAGTGAATTATAAGGCCTCATCTCACGATGAGGCCTTATTTGTTATAAACTTTTTCATCTCTATTAGTGTATAATCATTTTGTGCACAACAGGTGAGTATAGTGAGTTATAAAGTAGGTCAAATAGTCTATCTATTGTCTAGAAAAGATGTAAGAATATTTCCAGCTCAGGTAGTAGAAGAGATAAGAAGAAAAACTATAGATCATGAGTTGATTTCTTATATTCTTCGATTGCCCAACAAAGAGCGGTCAGAAGTACTTTTAGATGAAATAAATGCTGAAGTTTTTACATCTCTTAAGGCAGTCGAAGAAGCTATGAAAAAAAATGCATATGATAAAATAAAAGAATTTTTAAAAAATGCGCAAGCTCTAGAATCAGTTTTATCTCCTGAGAAGATCACACAAGAAGAAAATGAAGTCGAATCACCCGATAAGAAAGTTGCTGAGATAGATCTAGGCAACGGAGTAAAAGGGAAGATAAACTTAAATGAAATCCCTATATGAGGAACTTATGGAAAGCACGTTAGATGAAAATCAATTAAAAATTTTAAGAAACAAGTCAATTATAACCTCTCAGGAAATTGTGCTTATTTCTGGAGACTTATTTGTAGCAGAAGATGTTGTTACTAGAAAAAGACGCGTTATTCAAGAAGTAGAAAGTATTTTAAAAGAAGCTAAGAGACTTCTAAAAGGCTAGAATGAAAGATACTAATAAAATAATTAAATTTGATCTTGAAGCGAGAGAAAATTTACTTGTAGGTGTAAATATTCTTGTTGATGCAGTCAAGGTAACAATGGGTCCTCGAGGAAGAAATGTGGTAATAGAGCGACAGGGTCTCCATCCCACATTGACTAAAGACGGAGTAACAGTTGCAAAAGCTATAAATTTAAAAGATCAATTTTTAAATTTGGGCGTCCAGATGATAAAAGAAGCAGCATCAAGAACAGCAGAGGTTGCAGGAGATGGAACAACTACAGCAACTGTTCTATCTCAATCAATATTTTCAGAAGGACTAAAAATGCTTGCCGCGGGCTATTCAGCGTCTGATGTAAAAAAAGGAATAGAGTGTGCAACTTTAGAAATAATTGAGTTTCTTGAAAAAAGTGTAATACCCGTTACATGTGATGATGAGATTAGACAAGTTGCAACAATATCAGCAAACGGAGAAGAAGAAATCGGAAATCTTATTTGCGAAGCTATTAGGGCAGTAGGGTCTGATGGTGTGGTGACTGTAGAAGAAGCGAAAGGATTTAATAGCTCACTTACTATTGTTGAAGGAATGCAAATCAATAGAGGATATCTATCTCCATATTTTGTTACAAATCAAGAAAAAATGATCGCTGAGATTGAAAATCCGTATATTTTGTTATGTAATAAAAATATTGAAAACATGAGAGAGATAATGCCGCTTCTTGAAAAAATAGCATCTTCGCAAAGGTCTCTTTTGATTGTTGCAGACGACGTTTCAGGCGAAGCCATGCAGGGAATTGTTGTTAATAAAACCAGGGGATTGTTAAAAGTGTGTGCAATTAAAGCGCCCGGGTTTGGAGAGAGCAGAATTAGTATGCTAGAAGATCTTGGAGCTATTCTTGGCTGTGGTGTTATTTCTCATGCTGATAATTTAGATATGGAAAATATCGACCTCGAAGATCTTGGTACGTGTAAAAAGGCACTAGTAGGAAGATCAGCCTCTATTTTTATAGCAGGTGCAGGGGATGAAAAGAAAATATCTAATAGAATAAAAAATCTAAAAAAGCAATTAGCAAATGATTCTTTAGACGAAGATGATAGGGCACTTATAAAACTAAGAGTATCAAGACTTGCCGGAGGAGTCGCAATACTTAGGGTGGGTGGCGCTACTGAGGCTGAGCTTAAAGAAAGAAAAGACAGAGTTGATGATGCTCTCTCCGCAACACAGGCGGCTATAGAGTCTGGAATTTTACCTGGCGGCGGTGTGGCACTTGTAAGAGCAGCAGCTTCTCTCACTGTTAATAAAAATCTAGATGGAATTGACGCAGGGATTAAGGTGATAAAGAGTTCATGTTTAGTGCCCATGAGACAGATAGTTTTTAACTCAGGCGGCGCACCAGATCTTGTTCTTGAAAAAATAAAAAATATGAAAAATAATACACATGGATACAATGCTCTGAGCGATGAATTTGGAGACATGTTCGAGATGGGAATAATAGATCCGCTCAAGGTTGTTCGAAGCGCATTGAAAAATGCATCGTCTGCGGCGGGCATGATGCTCACAGTAGGATGCGCAATGATAGAAGACACAGATCTAAACTGCGAATAGATTTATATAAATTCTTTCTAGTTTCAGAATAGTTATACATGGTGAAACTAAAATGAAATCTATACATCTTTTAAAAGAATATGTAAGCTCTATTTTAAAAGAAGAAGAGGGCAGGCTGACACAAGATCAAATAAAGATCACGTGTCATCTTGTCATGGACCCTGACGCTCATGTTCCAGATACTATGACTAGAATTCGTGCACTGGCGTCTGTAACAGTAGTAGGACAACAGTCACCTGTTGATAGAACGGGCAAGGGAAATACACTTCTAGATGTGTATGTTAAATTTTTACCAGCTTCTGAAGGATTATACAAAAATCTTATGACGATAGGAAAGCTTATAAAATCTCTACCCGGTGTGAGAATAGTAAGAGTCGTTTCTGTCGGCGGTCGACCGGTTAGGTATAAAGACGAAAATATAGTTATATGAGTGTTAAAAAGCCCAATAGTAAGCGTTCAACTATTATAGCAGGATATAGTACTGATCTTTCACTTGTTTTGAACTGGCTAAGGCTTAATAAAGCTGTAACAAATATCGGAAAAACAAGAGAAATTGCAAGAGGCTATGCCGTAAGCGTTAAAAGCAAAATGAGTAAAAAAGATCTCAATAGTCTTGTTAAAGAAAAATTCGGTGTATTTGCAAAAGTTATATAAGTTCATGTAAACTTTGTGTCGTGTTGGTAGAATAGTTTATGATTTAGAAATAAATCATCAATCATCAATCATCAATTATATGAAACACAGGATAAAGTCTCAAATGAATAAAGTGAGTACTGATAAGCTAGGAACTATGACAGATAGCGATGTTGAAAGTTTTTATAGAAATATTAAGTCAAAGATCTGGAAACTCAAAACGCTGATGAAAAGAAAATATGATTCATCAATGCGGCAAGATCTTGAAGACCTTCAAGTTGAATATTGCTATATCAAAAGAGAGCATGACTCTAGGCTTGCAAGAAAAGTAGCGCATGAAGACTATTTAAAGACAGTTCCGCGCAGAGAGAAGACTTTTTAAATATCAGCCTTTTCTTACACAATAGTGTGACTATGTTTATAGTAACTTTAATGTGTAAGTCATGCATTTTGTTATTTTTAATGGTATAATTTATTTAATTGGAGATTAAATTTTGAAAAATTCACTAGACCCATACTTTAAAGGCGCAGGAAAGCGAAAGCTTCTTACACGAGAAGAAGAAGTACAGCTATCTCAAAGGATAGAAAAGGGAGACCACCTTGCTAGAGAGCATATGATAGAAGCAAACCTTCGTCTTGCAATCAGCATAGCAAAAAAATATTATTACAGTGGCTGTAATATTGAAGATCTAATTCAAGAATCTAACATCGGATTAATGAAAGCTGTAGAAAAGTTTGACTGGAGAAGGGGATTTAAATTTAGCACGTATGCAAGCTGGTGGATTAGACAGTCAGTATGTAGGTATATTAGTTCGCATAGAAACACTATTAAAATTCCAGCACACGCAAGTAGCCTGGCATATAAGATAAAGAAGCTGATCGTAGAATATGAGGATGAATTTGGCCAACGACCAACAAATTCAGAAATTTCTGATATTCTGGGTGTAGCAGAAACTATGGTAAAAGATAGTATCGACTCATTAAAGCTCCAGCATCTTGTCCAGTATGATGGAACGGTTGGAAATGATGAAGATGGAAGAAATATTTTTGAGACAATTGCTGATGACAATATTTCATTACCGGACGAAGAGCTAGATAAAAAGAAGATCTCTAACGTAATATCTGCCTCTCTTTCAAGACTCACGAAAAGAGAAGAGCAAGTAATGAGATTAAGATTTGGGCTATGTGATGTAGTAGAAGATGAAAATTTTGCATTAAGCAAGAAAGATTTAGATAAAATTAGGAGTAAGTAGATGTCTATGCCAAAAGGACACAAGTCAGCACATGGGTATGCAACCGTTTCAACAATGGAAGGGGGACTAGGATATCGTGAAATAGCAGAAAAAATGACAGAACTGGGAGATCAGATGAATCATTCTACTGCAAGAAATATATTCTTATCTGCTATGAGAAAAATTGCAAGAGATTCATGCACAATGACAGGCGTGCCTCCAAGTGAAGAGAATCTTAAAAGAATATCTTCTGACCCTAGATTTCAATCAGGCGTAATAGATATTATTAGGGATAGAGATGTTTGACAAGGTTATGTCTTTGTTTTTTGGTCTCTCATATGAGACTCAAATACTCGAAGCATGTGACTGGAACGAAGAGAGAGCTAGGGAATTATCAGACTTATTTAGCAACGTGCTTAATACTGTAAAAATCAGTGATTTATCAAAATCAAATGATGCCATAGAGAATATAGAAAAAGATCTTATGGAATTTACAACAATGAAAGAAAGAGAAGCACTTATGGAAATTTTGTACTCTTCTCTTAAGAATATGTCTCATCTTGTAGATTCGAGCGATAAGTATGAAAACTAATATTAGTAAAGGGAGCTTAGTTAAAAACGTCCGAAGCAATGAAATTGGCGTTATTGTTGAAGAAAATAGAGCGATTAATGACTCACAATATTATAAAGTGCTATTAGATGGAAAAATAGTAAGCTGGTTTAAACCTAACATTAAAACAGTTGAGGCATCCGATGAGCGAACCTGTAGAGCTAGCAGAGGGAATTTGGTTTGATGAAGTTACAAGCACTATCATCGTAGGCGTAGGCGAAAAAATATCAGTTGCTTTTGATATATCTGAATTCTGGGAGTTTTGTGAAAATATTTCTTTCGCAAAAAGCGAAATTAAAAATAATAAAAAATTTATAATCGGCATATACGAAGAAGACGGAATTGAAAAAACACAGCTATTTTTAAAGTCAGACACAGAAGAAGTTAACTAGAAGAGAAAATGAAAATTATTACATGGCCAAATGAAATACTTCTAAAGAAAACACATAAAATAGACGATATTGAATTAGTAAAACAAGCTCTGCCAGAGATGACAAAGCTTATGAAAGAGAGTGGTGGAATAGGCTTGGCAGCACCGCAAGTGGGAATATCAAAAAGCTTTTTTATTCTTGACGAATCTATTCTCGCAGATATTGATAAAAGAGACAAGACATGCGATGTCTTGATTATGATCAACCCAGAACTACTTGATGGTCTAGGAGAGGCTGTTGTTGAAGAGGGGTGTCTATCTATCCCAGGAGAGACGTTTAGTGTTCAGAGAGCACCCTGGATTCTCGTTAGATTTACAGATGAGAATGGAGACAATCACGAGAAAGGATTTGCAGGATTAACAGCCATAGCAATTCAACATGAGTGTGATCATTTAGATGGCAGGATTCTCGTTGAGAGAGCTACGCTGGAGAGAAGAAATGAAATTAGAGAGAGGTTAACAGCTTAATTCGTGAGAATTAGAATGGACTTAATCTATTTTATTTAATAGTTATTGCTGTACAGGAGATACCAGTGGGACTTAAGCAACAAATTCAACCCGGTGTTAATTTTACACCAGCATATCAGATGTCAGGAACGCCATACTGTGTGACTCTTACAAATGTCACATCAGCTGCGACTAGAGTTACGTTTCCATATGTTACAAGATGGTTAATGATTTCAGCTAGAGACGGCGCTGCAGGTGCTGTCAGGATAGGCTTTAGTGCAAACGGTGTTAATTCAAACCCTGATGATAACTTTTTTCTACTAGAGCTGACAGCAGATATGACAGACCCTACTTCAGCATCAACAAGATTTAATGCAATGACTCCAAGGCTTGAGTTGAGGTGCAAAGAGATTTGGGTGGCAACAGATAATGCGACGCTTAACAAAGTTTCAATTATCGCCGGGCTAACAGGAATAAATGAAGGTGCTTTCCCGACTCTTTCTGGATCAGATGGCTTTGAAGGCATAGGATAAGCATTAACTAAACTGCTCAGTGTAATATACTTGCAATAGTGGAAAATACAAACGATATTGCACCTGGCGCCCTAGTAATACTGAGCGAGACCGCAAAGCTATCAGCTGGAATTAATCCTTCCGACGGATTATGCGGTGTTGTGATTAAGAGAGTGGATTTCTATAGCTTGACAGGTATAGATGATGCTAGTCCTGTATGCTATTCTGTACTTCTTGGGTCAGGAGTGACTGAGAACTTTTATAGAGAAGACCTTGAGGTTCTACATGAAGAAAAAAACGATTGCCGTTAGCGGTGGGTTTGATCCAATACATGCTGGTCATGTTAGAATGATATTAGACGCAGCCACTTACGGCGATGTCATAGTGATTTTAAATACAGATGATTGGCTTAATAGGAAAAAAGGATATGCTTTTATGCCATGGGAAGAGAGAGCAGAAATCCTAAGAAGTATTAGAGGTGTTGTAAATGTGGTATCTGCCGATGATAAAGACGACACTGTTTGTAAGACCCTAGGCCACTTAAAAGAAGATATTGATCTTGATATATTTGCAAATGGCGGAGACCGGGTCCTTAACAATACACCTGAAATGAATTTGTGCAAAGATATAGGGATATCACTTTTATGGAATTGTGGCGGAGGAAAAATACAAAGTAGCTCTCACCTTATAGAAAAGAGAAAGTGGAGCAAAGATGGCATCTGGAATAAGCCAGAAAAAAAGAACGGAAAATAGCATGTGTGGATTTGTAGCCTATGTTGGTTCTGACTGTGATTTATCAAAGCTGAAAGAATGCGCATCAAAAATAAAACATAGAGGTCCAGACAATTCATCACATGAACTCATGTCTGCATCAGCAGCTTTTGCATTTCATCGCCTTGCTATAATAGATTTATCTGAAAGTGGAAATCAACCTCTAAAGCATCCGCAAGACAGCACTATTTCCCTAGTATGCAACGGAGAGATATATAATTATCTTTCACTAAAAGAGACACATGGATTTAAGACAAAATCTAACTCTGATTGTGAGGTTATCCTTCATCTTTACAAAAAATTTGGGATAGAAAGAACAGTCAAACTACTGGATGGAGTTTTTTCATTTGCGCTTTATGATTCTAAAAAAGATATTTTGTTCTGTGCAAGAGATCAGTACGGCGTTCGGCCATCATTTATAGGCTGGGATGGAAAAGGAGGGGTAGCAATTGCTAGCGAAATGAAATCATTAATCGGATTATGCGATAATTCTCTCATACCATTTCCCCCAAGCACGTGGTGGTCATCTGATATTCCATACGCATTCATAAGCTACAACCACGTGATAGGCATACAGTCAATCAAAAGTAGCGAAGAAGATATTTGCAAAAATATCAAAACACTTCTTACAAGGTCAGTTTCAAAGAGAATGATGTCTGATAGGGAAGTGGGTTGCCTGCTATCAGGGGGTCTAGACTCTAGTCTGGTATCATCTCTAGTGGCTTCAATGTCAGATGATCCAAAGAAGCTTAAGACTTTTTCTATCGGAATGGAAGGAAGCCCAGATCTAGCATATGCGAAGCTTGTTGCAGACCACATAGGCTCAGACCATCACAGCATTCAGCTAACAGAAAAAGATTTTTTAGATGTCATAGAAGAAGTAATCTATAGTATTGAGTCTTATGATACTACTACTGTGAGAGCTTCTATTGGAAACTATCTAGTTTCAAAATATATCCGAGAAAACACTGACGTCAAAGTAGTCTTTAATGGAGACGGAGCAGATGAAGCTTGTATGGGATATGTCTATAATGCTAATGCTCCGTCTGCAAGTGAGTTTCATGCAGAAAATTATAGGCTATTAGAAGAAATACACTTGTTTGATGTCTTGAGGTCAGATAGGTGCATAAGCTCTAACGGCCTTGAAGCTAGAACACCTTTTCTTGATCCAGAATTCGTTACATATTATCTGTCTATTCCTCCAGAAATGAAGATGTTTGGAAGCAACGGAAAGCCAGAAAAATATCTTTTAAGGAAAGCATTTGAAAATTCAGGATTGCTACCCAGTGAAGTCTTGCATAGAAGTAAGTGTGCATTCTCAGATGGAGTTAGCAGCATTGAAAATTCTTGGCATCAAACGTTGAAAAAATTTATAGACTCTCAAGTGTCTGATGAAGAATTTGAAATTGGAAAAAAAGAAATTGTTCATTGTAAGCCAGTTTTAAAAGAGAGTTATTATTATAGAAAAATTTTTAATAAATTTTTTAAAGGCAATAGTCATCTTATTCCGCATTTTTGGATGCCGCTGTGGTGCGTGGCGGACGATCCCTCAGCTCGTGAGTTAGACAGTTATAGAGAATAAAATGATTTATAAATTTTTTCAAAAAATTAAGCACAGAGTTTATCATAAGATAGAGCATTTTAAATTTTCCAATCTTAAAAAAACTTTTAAAGAAAACGGAATAGCACTTGTAGTTATCATCATTATGTGGGAAATAATAGAAGACGTATTATTTCCTTTGTTTTTTATATTTTTAGGAAAGCATGTTCATCCTGCTTTTTATGCCGGTGCACCGGCATCTTGGCTTTTGTGTCTACACTGGATAGCAGTTCCAGTTACATGGGGAATTTGGTGTAGAATAAAAGGAAAAAAAAGGAATGTCTAAAATTGCTTCGCAGAAGGTGATATGCTGGAGAATTATATCTATGATAGTGGGAACTTCTATCGTGTATTTATATACAGGAAACATAGAAAGATCTATTAATTTAATATTCCTATTAACAGTTGCTTTAACTGGAGTACATTATATTTTTGAAAGGTCATGGGAATCTTTTTTAAGCAGGAGCCAATAATGGAAGAAGAAGAGGTACAAAAGCTTATACAGCTTAGAAAATATGTAATTGGAGAATTCAATTCTCTTAAAGGAAAAGGAGATGCACTAGCTACGATTAAGCAAGATGAGATTGCATATACTTTTTCCAGTATTGTTAAAAGTATGGATGATCTTTTAAAGCAATACGTGAAATTTGAGTGAGATAATATAAAAGACGTGATCCCTTATATGTATTCTATAGGGATTTACGATTATGATCAGATGGATCATCTCTTCCCTGCTCAACAGGGAAGATCAACACACTAGAGAACAACACTCTCGTATAGCAACAGACTCGCTATTAGTAAGCAAAGGAAGACATCATTTGATGATCTTCCTTTTTATTTTATGCGGATGTCAAAGTGATATTTCTGTTGTAGATCAAAAAGAAACAGAAGTAGTAGTCGATTCTTATATTCAAGCTGAAAAAATAGAAGAAATTGATGTGCTAATAGCACTAGACACCTCTGGCTCTATGAGTGACAATTACGACGACGTCGCGACTGGAATGGAAATATTAAGAGTTGATATAGAAAGCCTAACTCTAGACTATCAATTTGGATATATCACAATGGATCCTAGTCACTTAAGCTATCTTGGACCTTATGATTCTTCATCTTCTGCTATAGACATGTTGATGGCTCCAAATTTGCTCCCATCTACCAACGTAGAGGAGGGGTTTGGCGCCACATATGCTTTTTTAAACTCGGAAGAGGGAGCAGAACTCAGGCGACCAGAGGCAGACTTTCTCTTATTTTTGATTTCTGACGAGGACGAACAAAGTGCTATAACCGCAGATTTATTTTATGACTGGCTACAAGATGAATTTTCTGGAGTGCGCCATGATGTTGTCACCATCACTCAGCTAGAGGGAAGCGAGTGCGGCTACGCGTATGATATTGGATATAAATATGAGGAGCTAGCGCATCTTTATGATAAGTATTCTATTGACATTTGTGCAGAAGATTGGTCAGTTTGGCTATCAGATTCTTCTTATTTGACAGAACTAAAAGACTATGTAGCTCTTAGTAAAGACGATCCTATTGTCGAATCAATTGTAGTCTATGTAGATAAAGAATCTATATCTAACTGGTCATATAATAAAGATTCTAATATTGTTTATCTTGATTCTGTTCCTGATTACGGGTCTTTTGTTGAAGTGGGTTACAAAATTTTTACTGACTAGGGGGATAAATTATGAGATTTCTATTTTCATGTATTTTCATGATAAGCTTTTTGACAGGGTGCAGTGATTATAATTTAACCAAGCACAGAGAGAAGGCTGAGCCCGGGGTGTCTGCACCAGAGATAGAGGTTACACCCGTATCTCACGATTTTGGGTCTCTTAACGCCCTAGACGAAGACAGCTCCATTGTTGTTAAAATAAAAAACATAGGAACAGATACACTGTCTATAGATGATATTTATCTAGTTGACGGATCACAAAATTTTACTTTAATATCTCTTCCATCAACATTTCTTGAACCTAACGACTCGACAGAGGCTATTGTACATTATGATCCGGAAACATATGAGTCTAATAGCGACATCGTAAGCATATGGTCAAATGACGAAGATGAACCAGAGGTTCAAGTTCCCATCGGCGGTGCGGGAGATTCACCTGTGATTAGAGTAACTCCAGAAATTTTTGATTTTGGGTCTGTGTTCATAGGGTGTGATGATTCATTAGGAATACTAATTGAAAATATCGGAAATACTAATCTTGAAATATCTGATATAGAATATTTTGCAAGCTTACCAGTAGATTTTTCTATAGAAGACTATGAATCAGAAGACGGGACACTACCGTGGACGCTCGCCCCGAGCGATTGGAGACATATAAAGATAGGATACATGCCCCTTGATGCGCTTGACGATGATGCATGGATTGAAATTACATCAAATGATCCAGTCAATCCGATAGCTACGTCAGAGCACGCTGGGGAAGGAGAATATGAATCTTGGATAACTGATAATTTCACCCAAGATGGAGAAGTTTCTGTCGACATTCTTTTTGTTGTAGACAATTCAGGCTCAATGTCTGGGAATCAAACAAGCTTAAAAAATAATTTTGATGATTTTATTGATGTGTTTGCTGTGGGCGGTGTTGACTATAACATAGCAATTATCACAACTGATAGCTCATCTTTTGTTGGAGGCATTATTACGTCTTCTACAGCTGATCCCATCACTGAGTTTAATGATCAGATTGACCTTGTAGGGTGGCACGGGAGCACTTCCGAAAAAGGGCTATGGTATTCATATGAATCGACTTCGGGAGCTGGAGATGCGGCACCAGGCAGCTCTACGGGCTTCTTTAGAGAGGCTGCCAAGCTAGTAGTAGTATATGTTTCTGATGAACAAGACTGGTCATATCAGACATACAGCGGTGGCGGATCAACCACCATGGATCCTTCAGATTATTCGGCACACCTTCTTTCTTTAAAGTCTTCATCCGGTCTTGTTGTAGCACACGCTGTTGCAGGAGATTATCCAAGCGGTTGTACTACAAATGGACACGCAACATTTGGAGACGGCTATTATGATGTTGTTAATGATCTTGGGGGAACATTCATGTCCATTTGTGCAGAAGATTGGAGTGTGACAATGGATACGCTTGCCAGAGAATCTTTAGCTCAGCTGTCGTTTGAATTAACTAAAACCCCCCTTGAAGAAACAATTTCTGTTACAGTCGAAGGTTATGTTTCTTCAGACTGGTCATATGATGAGTCTACAAACTCTGTAGTGTTTGGAACTCCGCCAGGTGATTCAAGTGAAATAGAAGTTAATTATGCAATATTGTCTGATTGTGAAAGTGAAGATACCGGAACAAGTGAGGAAAAAGCAAAATGATGGGAGTGAAAAGAAAGACGTTTTGGACAATACTTGTAGGGGTTAATATAACTTCGACTATGATATGCACATTTTCTAGAAACTTTACAGGAGCGGGATTTTGCATGATTTCTCTAATTGCATGCTATTATATGCTTTCTCTATGTGAAAGAGATTAAAATTAAAATATAAACCTTTTCTTTTTTTAGATATAATATATCATTAAAGGTTAGAATTTTGAATAGAAAACAAAGAAGAGAAGCACAGTCTCAGGCTAGAAAATCTGGAAACACAGATATTGAAGAAAAGATGAAGCTTTTCTCAAAGCTATCTAACAAGTGCAGAGCTTGCCATGCTCCGTTTGACAAGACAAACATCGATCATTTGTCTGATTGGATGGTAATTGTCAGGGAAGACAAAAAGAAAGTTAATCTTTATTGCCCACCGTGCTGGGAAAGTGCGAAACAGGCGGTAGAAGATTTAAAAAAAATGTCAGAAAATGACGAAGAAAATGATCAATAAGGGTGTACATTTACAAGATAGTGTTTATCTTTTATGTGCAATCAATATTGGTTATCAAGTTTTTTGCTTATTATGAACAATAGGAGAATATAATGGGAAAAGTTATTGGTATAGATCTAGGCACAACTAATTCTTGTGTCGCTGTAGTCGAGGGAAAAGATCCCAAGGTAATTACAAATGAGGAAGGAAATAGAACAACCCCTTCTGTAGTCGCTTATGACAAAGAAGGAAATAGGTTGGTAGGTGTTGCTGCTCGAAGACAAGCAATAGTTAATCCAGATTCAACTATTTATTCTGTTAAGCGATTTATGGGAATGAGATACAGCGAAGTAAAGAGCGAAGTAAAAAATATGCCATACAAGGTCACTAGAACAAAATCAGGTGACTGCAGAATCAATGTAAAAGGCAAAAAGCTAGCTGCTCCTGAAATTTCTGCACACGTTCTTTCTAAGCTAAAGAGAAGTGCAGAAAAATATCTAGGACATGAAGTCACTGAAGCTGTTATCACAGTTCCAGCTTATTTTAATGACTCTCAGCGTCAAGCGACAAAAGATGCCGGCAAGATTGCTGGCCTAGAAGTTAAGAGAATCATCAACGAGCCCACCGCCGCAGCTTTGGCTTACGGCATGGATAAGACCGGTGAACAGAAGATAGCTGTTTTTGACCTGGGTGGAGGAACATTCGATATATCAATCTTAGAGATTTCAGAGGGCGTCGTAGAGGTTTTGAGTACAAATGGCGATACACATCTTGGCGGTGATGATATTGATCAAACACTTATAAACTGGCTTGTAGATACATTCAAAGCTGATACTGGAATAGATACATCGGGCGACGCAATGGTTATTCAACGCTTGAGAGAAGCTGCAGAAAAAGCAAAAATAGAATTATCAAGTGCACAGTCAACTGAGATAAATCTTCCTTTCTTGACTGCAGACTCTTCAGGGCCTAAGCATCTTGCGATTGACTTATCAAGATCAGAGTTTGAAAAAATGATTGACAAATTCGTAAAGAGGGCACTTGTTCCCGTAAGAGCAGCACTTAAGGATGCCAAAATATCTAAAAAAGATATCAATGAAGTTATTATGGTTGGAGGATCAACTCGCATACCGCTTGTAAGGGAATCAGTTGAAAAGTTCTTTGGCAAGAAGCCCAACAATTCAGTTAATCCTGACGAAGTTGTAGCATTAGGTGCAGCTGTTCAAGGAGGTGTTTTCTCTGGCGATGTTAATGATGTTCTTCTTTTAGACGTCACTCCTCTCTCTCTAGGGATTGAAACAATGGGTGGTGTTATGACAACGCTTATTGATAGAAACACGACTATCCCTACGCAAAAAAGTGAAATTTTTAGCACTGCTGTAGATAATCAACCAACAGTAGACATTCACGTTTTGCAAGGTGAGAGGAGATTTGCGGGTGACAACAGAACTCTTGGAAGATTTCAATTAGATGGAATACCGCCGGCTCCCAGAGGACTACCGCAGATTGAAGTTTCATTTGATATAGACGCAAATGGTATAGTTAATGTCTCTGCAACTGATAAAGCGACAAGCAAAGAGCAGTCAATATCTATAACTTCTGGAAATTCTCTTTCTGAAGATGAAATACAGACAATGGTTGATGAGGCTAGAGATAACGAGGAAGAAGATAAGCAAAAACAAAGAGTCATTGAAGCTCGTAACAAGCTTGACAGCCTGACATACCAAAGTGAAAAAGCAATAAAGGAAAACGGAGATAAGATTTCAGAAAGTGAGCTTAAAAATCTCAATGCTGAGCTTGAGAAAGCTAAGTCAGTGCTAGATTCTGGAGATCCCGAGTCTATGGAATCTGCTTTTGAGTCTCTTGAGTCTATTTTTCATGAAGCGATTAAAAACCTATATGCAGACGCAGTGAAGGCATCCGTCGAAGAGACATCTGACATAGATTTTTCTAATGTTGAAAACGAAACAAAAACATCTGATGGGCCCTCTGCTGACACAAATGTCTAGTAATATAAAATGCTAAAATTTCGCAAGGTTATCTTGCGTCATTTAATTACAGCCAAATCTTTTATGATAAGATTTTTAGAAGTTAAAAATCCATTTTTTCTTTTAATTTCTACTATCTTGGCATATGGTATATGGTGGTATGTTAAAAATAATGGCATTTTATAGTGAATATTTATTGATAGCATCGGAGAGGACATGCCAACAGAAATTAGAGGCGGACAAATAAAAGATGAATCGATTGATTCTGTTGATATAGCGTCCGGATCAATCAAGGCCGGAGAATTAAGCGCACAGTCAATTTCTGGCCA
>Ga0080013_1000092_pt1 | contig 124102 bp, 137 predicted proteins | sample ETNvirenome_6_85_FD_69236 | JGI IMG/M metagenome (GOLD analysis project Ga0080013, IMG submission 69236) | Marine viral communities from the Pacific Ocean - ETNP_6_85 (SPADES assembly) (version 2) | ecosystem: Environmental > Aquatic > Marine > Oceanic | place: Pacific Ocean | collected...
TTTACGCAGAAAGACTTTCACAAGAAAGCGCGTTAGTCGAGGGGGGACTTCGGTCCCCTTTTTTATAGAATACTCCTCTTTAAATCCTCTTTTTACCCTCTACTATTAATACAGGGTCGCAATGACCTAGTGACATGGAGAACTTGAGATGCAACGAGCGGGTAGACCGGTCCACATTAATGATACGTTGACACATGCTGCTGACACAGTACTTCCAACTAAATATTTTATTCCCAGAAAGAACTCTCCACAGTCGCGTACCCAGAATCTTTTCGGACCAAATTGGAATGCTGGTGGTGGAGCGATATCACCTAACGTTACTGCTACGGCACCTACCGTATCAGGCACTACTGATTTAACGTGGAACGACGGTGGTGGTAAGGTAGATGGAGACGGAACTACCACTGGTTACGCAAAGCCTGGTGCTAGGTCTAAGTCTTTTACTATCAAGAACTCAGGTGCTGCTGGAAAAGATGATATACAGGTAAGCTTCGATGGTGGGGCGACCTACTTTACTCTTGGTCCAGGCGAAAGCTACTCTGCTGAGATTTCTATTTATTATTTCCTAGTAAAGCGAGTTACACCAGGTGGCGAAGATGGTAGTTTTGAATCAGTTGCGGTTCTAGCTTAAGGGGGCGCGATATGGGTTTCGGAGGACGTAGAAAAGATAAGACCGCTATTGATCTAGAGGCACTTACCACACTTACTGCAGATGATATTCTTGCGCTTTCTGGCGGTATTACAGTCAACGAGGGTGCTGAGAACGTAGACTTCAGAGTTGAATCCCAGACTAATACTCACGCTTTGATAGTGGATGCGAGCAGTAGTAAAGTAGGTATTAACTTATCTACCCCAAAGACTGCATTGACTGTTGAAGGTACTGTCACGATGAAGGAGCAGGCCAATGCCGACTCCGACACTGCGGCGTATGGTCAGTTATGGATTAAAAACACTAGTCCAAACGAATTATACTTCACCACAGATGCTGGTGATGACATTCGGATCACAAATGGTACTAGCCTCGCAGCACCGCCTTCTTCCGGCGCAGTGGCAGCAGACGATATTACGACAGGAGATGCAGCGACATCTGTGGCAACCTCCAGTGGAAATGTGACGATTGATTCACAAGCTGGGTCTGTTTTGGTCGATGGGCATACGGGCGTCACAGTTACCTCTTCGAATTCTGGAGAGGTGGATATTACTTCTGCAGCTAACATCGATATAAATGCCACTACAGGTATTGCGGTTGACGCTACTACTGTCTCTATTGATGGTACAGACGACTCAAATCTTACCGTTACTGGGTCTGGCAAAGATTTAGATATCGCTGTGGTTGGTGGTGGGACTCAGGAGCTTAGACTTGCATCAGCAGGTACTGGCGCATCTGCTCTACATTTAAATGCTAGTGCCGGTAGTGTAGACATTGATTCTGCAGACAATATCACTGTAGATGCTGCTGATGAGATTGTTATTACGACGACTTCTGCTGATGGGCATATTGCGTTGGTATCTGCTCACACTGCAGGCGTTGCATTCCACATTGACGCTAATGCAAACGCAGACTCTGAAGTACAAATTGACGCTGGTATTTTAGATATTGACGTTACTGGTGCTGCAACTCTTGATGCTGCGTCATTAGATATTACATCGGATGCAGTGACGTTTACGTCTGCAAACGCTAACGACCCGTTAGTTCAGATTAAAAACACAGCAGACGATGCTACAGGTGCTCGACTTCGATTTGTCAACGATAGGGGTGGTGCCGGTGCTGCTAACGACGTTGCAGGATTAATTGAGTTCTACGCGGATGATGCAAACCAAGATCAAGTTCTCTTCTCTGAGATCAAGTCTCAGGTGGCAGTGCATACAGACGGACAAGAAGGTGGTAAACTCACCATTTCTGTTGCATCGCACGACGGTGAGTCTCAACCTGGTCTTATTATCTCAGATGGTTCTGCAGAGGATGAGGTTGATGTCACTATCGGTAATGGAGATGGGTCTCTTACAACCATTGCAGGTGATCTTAAGTTAGCTCACGACAGTGCTAATATTCAGTTTGGTGCTGATGGTGATGTGATTATATCTCATGCCCATAATACAGGACTCACAGTATCTCTAGGATCTAACACTACCGCCAAGCCGATATTCCACCTTAAGAACACTGGTGACTTAGCCTCTGGACCGGGTCTACGATTTGTCGCAGATAATGGCGCAGGTGAAGGCGACGATGAGGTCTTAGGGTTTATCGACTTTAAGGGCGATGACTCTGGAGACGCAGAAACTGTATACGCTAAAATGTCAGCTATAGCTTCTGATGTCACAGACGGTGATGAGGGTGGAAAGTTTAAATTTGAAGTGTTTGCTGGAGGTATTGCAGGAACTGCAGCTTCAACAGAAGTATTGAGTCTTGGTGGGGAAGACCAGGCAAACGGCACAAATTGCGAGGTTGTGGTCAATGAGGGTGGTGCAGGGTTTGTTGACTTCCGAGTAGAGGGTGATTCAGAAACTCACCTTTTGTTTGTGGATGGTGGTAACGAGAGGGTCTCTATCGGAGATTCCACAGATGCGCCTGCAGCCACTCTTGAGGTGACCAACCACGCCTCATCTGGCGCTTCTGGCGTACCACTCATTCAGCTTAATAGTAACGACGTTGATCAAGTAGCTTTAGATATAAACGCTGCAAATACAACTGCGGATGTAGTGTCTATTAGTGCAGATGATTGTTTAACTACGGGTAATGCCTTATTCATTGACCACAATGATGCTGCAACTTCAGCGGTAGCACCAAAAACAGTTCATATCGACTTTGATAAAGATGGGGTTACTGGAGACGGAGTATCGTCGGGGTATACCCTATTAGATCTTGATATGAACGATGGGGCTACAAATCACGCTAATGCTACTGTTCAAATGGTCGGCCTAGATTTGGATATTGTGTCTGCAAATGCACAAGGTACAACTCAAAATTATGGCATACTTGTGAATGTGTCAGGTGGTAGCACTAACACTGCGGCTCAGTTTGTGGGGGACGCTGCAAGTCAAACTGCTGTTGTTATTAGAAACTCTGGTAATAACGCTAACCGTTTCGGGTTAATGATTCAGGCGGGTACTAATTCTATATCTGGCACCCCAGGATCAAATGTTTATGCAGTTTTAAAGTCTGGAGACGGCAGTGCTACAAACGGAATTATTGTAAACTCTGGTAATAGTGATGGTAACGTAGCGTTTGCAGCATCTTCGGATGAAAGATTAAAGATGGATATCGCCCCATCTAAAGTCGTTGGTCTTGATGTTCTTAATAAAATTCAGATGTCTGAATTCCGATGGAAGAAAGATGGTTCTGACGGCCCTCTAACTAAATTAGGATTTGTGGCACAAAATTGTGAAGAAGCCTATCCTGAAATGGTAGGATCTACCAGTGCTAGTTTGTGGAGTCAGCACGGCGAACTTGATCATGACGTTAAGACTGTTACTCCATCTGAGCTAATACCTGTATTAGTAAAGGCTGTACAAGAGTTAACAGCAAAGGTCGCTGAGTTAGAAAGTAAACTTTCTTAATATGAATAGGGTATAAAATGGCTTTTCAAACTTTTAAAAGAAGAACCGCTGCCAACAGTTTGGAGGCTATTGGTGCTCCAGATGGCGTAATTAACGTTAGAGACGGAGAAGGTCTCGTAATAGATACTAATGTATTGGCTGTTGATGCAGTTAATAACCGAGTGGGTATCAACGTAGGTAGTCCATCAAAGGCACTTGAGATTGATGGAGACATTCAGTTAACTCCAACAGTGATATCTACTGCTCATGTCACAACTACTGGATCGTTAAGGCTTCGATGCACAGATGCATTATGGATTGGTGATGATGGTGCCGATGCTGTCAGAATAGGTAGAACTAACACTGCTTTAGCGCCTATCTATCTTCGATCTGGTGGGGAACATGACCTCGTCGTGTCGGACAGTAAGGTAGGTATTGGTGTTGAGAGTCCATCAGTATCGTTAGAGATAGACGGAGACATTAAACTTAGTCCTACCGCTATAAGCACCGCACACGTTACATCCTCCGGTTCGTTAACGGTCAGAGCCGACTCCAATATAATTATTGGTGATTCTACCGTTGACAGTATTAAGGTTGGTAGAACTAACACTGCCGTAGTTCCTATCCATCTTAGGTCTGGTGGGGCTAATGATCTTGTAGTTAAAGGTAGTAAGGTTGGTATTAATGACGACTCTCCATCGCACACTCTTGATGTCGATGGCGATATTAATCTTACAGGCGGCTTTAGCTTTGATGATGGGACTGCCGTAACTTCTATTGATACGGACATAAGCTCTGTATCTGGCAGCGATGACACATTAGCATCTGCTAAAGCTATTAAGACATATGTAGACGCTCTCGTTACCGCTCAAGACTTAGACTTTCAAGGTGATTCTGGCGGGGCTTTGTCTATCGACTTAGATAGTGAGACCCTCACCATTGCAGGGACTTCAAATGAGATAGAGACATCTGGTTCTGGCAACACGCTAACAATCGGTCTCCCAAATGACGTTATTATTGCAGGTAACCTTACTGTAAACGGTACTACAACAACTGTTGCTACAGACAACACCGTTATTAAGGACAAACTAATAGAGCTTTCTAACGGAACCACGGGCACACCCTCTGGTGATGCTGGTGTTGTTGTAGAGCGCGGGTCTTCTACTAACGCAGCTTTTGTTTGGGATGAGAGCGCAGATAGTTGGGTCGCAGCGACGACTTCTGCAACTGGTGCAAGCTCAGGCGACCTTACTCTTACACCGACTGACTTGAACATTAGCGACTTGGCATTCACGCCAGACGGGATCACAACTTCGCACATTACCACCGCTGGGTCTTTGAAGATTCGGGCAGACAATAATATACACATCGGTGATGACGGTGCCGATTCGGTACATATTGGTCGAACTAATACTTCTGTCGTAAAAGTTCACCTTCGATCAGGCGCGAGCGAAGACCTTGTTGTCTCCGGGTCTAAAGTCGGTATTGGTACTGACGCGCCAGGAACTCAACTTCAAGTCACTGGCTCTGCGCCTTACGTCACTTTGAAAAACTCTACTGCTGAAAACTCAGAAGGTGGGGTAGAGTCACGAATCATATTTGAAGATCATGCAGATGTTACGCTAGGACAGCTTGAAGTAAGTCATAGTGGTTCAGCAGACGATACCAAGGGTAAGATGATCTTCTCTACCCATACAGGGTCTTCTTTAACTGCTGCGATGACAATTGATGATACGCAGATGGTTACCATGGCGGGCGATCTGGACATTACGTCCACCAGGGATGCCACTGACGCAACCGGGGACACTGGGGCGCTTCGTGTTGAGGGTGGAGCCAGTATCGCCCAATCAGTTTACTTGGGATCAATTCTTAGCGTTGCGGGAGACACGCAGTTCCTTGGGGATACTGCTACTTTCTCTTCTGCAAACTCACAAGACCCACTTGTTGTTATTAAGAACACTAACAGTGATGCAAACGGTGCCCGTCTTCAGTTCGTAAAGGATAAAGGCGCTGCTGGAGCAGACGGCGACGACATCGGAGTTATTGAGTTTGTTGGTGATGACGCCGGACAAGCACAGACTACATTCGCGAAGATTCTTGCAGAAGTGTCAGAGGCTGATAACACAGATGAAGCTGGTAAGTTATCGCTTATGGTCGCTGAGAGCGACGGTACAACCACAACGCTTACTGCTGGCCTAGTGTTAGAAGGTGAGCATGCTACTGACGGTGAAGTAGATGTCACTATTGGAGCAGGGGCAGCATCTACTACCACGATTGTAGGTACCTCACAGTTTAACGCTGATGCTACATTCGGTGTAGACGATACTGGTGTAGACGTTAGGTTGTTTAGTGCTACAGCAAGTGAAGGCGTGTTGTACGATGCTTCTGAAGATGAGCTTGCGTTATTGCTTACTACCAAGTTGAAATTTCACGATGTAGGTGGCGGAGAAGAGATATTCGCCTCTGCGGATGGTCACTTAGAAATTAACGCAGGAACCACTCTTGATATAACTGCTCCTACTGTAGATATCAATGCATCCACCAAAGTTAATGTTGATGGTGTAGTGGATATTACAGATACCTCAGATGCTACGGACGCAACCGGAGATACGGGGGCGCTTCGTTGTGAGGGTGGTGCCAGCATAGCTAAAAAGCTTTATGTAGGCACCGATCTTGATGTTGCCGGAACTTCGAACCTAGATGGCGTAGACATTGACGGTATTGTAGATATTAATCCTGGCGCTTCTGCAGGGTCACCTGCTCTTAGGGTAGTTAGTTCAGATGTTGATCAGATAGGATTCAAAGTAGAATCTACAAACACAACTGCAGACGCTGTGTCCATTAGCTGTGATGACAGTTTAACCACAGGTAACGCATTACATATCGACCATAACGACGCAGCAACAACTGCTGTAGATGTAAAAACAGTACACTTTGACTTCGACAAAGACGGAGTTATAGGGGACGGAGTAACGTCAGGGTACACTCTGATGGATCTCGACATGAACGATGGCGCTACTAACCACGCTAATGCCACTGTTCAAATGGTAGGTCTGGACTTAGACATCACAACATCAAACGCTCAAGGTACATGTAATAACTACGGTATTCTTGTGGATGTGTCTGGTGGCGATGTTAACATGGCCGCACAACTTACCGCAGACTCTGCTAGTATGCCAGCGGTTGCCATTATTAACTCCGGTAACAATGCAAATCGCTGGGGTTTAATTATCCAAGCTGGAACAAATTCTATATCTGGAACCCCTGGCTCTAACGTATACGCAATTTTAAAGTCTGGAAACGGCAGTGCAACAAACGGAATTATTGTAAACTCTGGGGCCAGTGACGGTAATGTAGCTTTTGCAGCTTCTTCTGATGAGCGACTAAAGCAAGATATCGCACCTACTAAAGTTGTCGGTCTTGATGTTCTTAACAAGATCGAAATGTCTGAATTTAGGTGGAAGAAAGACGGATCAGACGGACCTTTAACCAAGGTTGGGTTTGTCGCACAAAATTGTGAGGAAGCTTACCCTGAAATGGTTGCGGAGACTGATTCAGATCTCTGGTCCCAACATGGCGAACTTAATCATGATGTTAAGACGGTTTCTCCTTCTGAGTTAATCCCGGTCATGGTAAAAGCAATACAAGAGTTGAGCGCAAGCAATAAAGCTTTGTTGAGTAAGATCGAAGAACTAGAGCAGAAACTTTCCTGAGGGGGGGCCTCTGGTGGAGGGCGGTATTTTGGACACAGTTAAAAAACATTGGCACTTGGTGCTGGCAGTTGTTGCTTTTTTATTATGGTTTTCAAATCAAGTGTCGAGTGCATCGTCTACTATGGCAGACATCACCGACTCCATTCAGCACAGCCAAGAAAAGATTGTTGATCTTGAGGAAGATGTTGAGAAGCATGAGGAGAGCGTTGGCCACCCTCAGGTAAATGAAAGATTAATTCGTGTTGAAACGGAATTGATACACATAAATAGATCGCAATCGGAAGGCTTTCAGGATATAAAATTACAATTAAATACGATGCAGGAAGATATTAAAGAAATTACCAGGAACCCATAATAGCTAGTAACGGAGAAACGTCGTGGCAATTACCTCCCATGGTGCTACAACCAAAGTAGAAAAAGGAAGATTTGCGTTTCTCCCTGTTATACTCGGGGCTGAAAACGTAGATAATAGTAGTGCAACAGCGCCTACAACTATTACTGTTAAGTATAGAAAACAGAATTCTCTATCGTTTTCTTCAAAAACACTTAATAACGTTACGACGACAACGTCGGCAGCATCTTCTGCTAGTGATACCAGCATTACGCTGACAGATTCTAGTTCTTTTCCCCCGTTTGGTAAGGCTTACGTAGAGAATGAACTTGTTGAGTACACCGCGAATAACGTGTCTACAGGCACCCTTACGTTATCTTCCGGGCTTAGTGGTAGTCACAGTTCTGGTGTGACAGTTACTAGGATTGATTGGTTAAATTTAAGTAGTGGTATTGCTAGTGCTGGTTCTACAGAAGGTTATTACCTTATTCTGTTTACTAATACTGAATTAGATACTTTAGGTACTTTTACTTATTCAGTTATTTTTGACACAGGCACCGATGAAATTGTCGTTCGCACAGTAGATGTTGTGGCTGCGTCTGGTGTGGATACGGAGTCCGCTCCATCAGTTTCTACATGTGTCCTTAAAGATCATGTAGTTAATTTAGACGGGACTGCTGCTCAGAACGTATCTGTGTACGCTAGATTGTTAGCGTTACCTACGCTTTCAAGTAGTGCGGGTATAATTGACCAAGTAGTGTCTGCAAAGACAGATGCAAACGGTTTTTTCCAACTTTCTGTTCCGCAGGGGGCTACGTTGGATATTACTATCCCTGCAATTGGATATCGTCGAACCATTGTGGTTCCTTCTGCAACCCTTCAGAACTTGTTTGAGATTGCTTAATGGCTATTACTGCTGTCACATCCGTCGCTGTAGACCAGGACGAATATAGTAAGTTTGAAGAAGATCGAGCTATAATCGAAGCGGAGATCCTTGTCTCAGGCACTGTAGAGGTCACTGACGGCACAACAAGTACAAACAGTAAGCTTACAGTTGAGATTGTGAAAGCTAGACGGGCGAGGGATGTAGTTGTACTTACCAAAACAGTTGATGTGGCTACTTATTTTAGTCTTAGTAATGGTGGGACGATATCTAGCACAACTCCAATCTATGTGAATCTGGATACTCGTGACGCTGTTGGGTCTACAGACTCTATTAATCTTATACGTCGTGGTAAGTACTTTGTTCGTGCGTATCAAACTGCAGATGCGAAAGCCACTACAGCTTTAGTGGATACCTCGGATGATTTTGATATCAGTATCATTACTGTAAACCGAATGCGTAGGGATTGGCTTTTTGGTTTAGATCTACAGTCTTCGGACATGAGGTCCTTTAAATACAACCCAAGATCTATTACTGGCGTGAGATTATTAGAGGTTAGTCGTAATCATAAGTTGGCGATGTTCCCACTTAGATACTCTGTAGACGCGAACAGTAATAAGTTTTTGTCTTGGGACGACGGTCGTATGGTTCCGATTAGTGCTAACCATAAAGAGTATATGCTCCCAGCTTCTGGACCCTCATCTGAGTATATAACGGTGAAGGTGGACCACAAAAGGCTTCCGACTAGTAGTGTTTCAGAAGAGCTTTTTATTGAAGAGGATAGGTTGGACGATGTGTCTATTCGTAGATATATCAAAGATTCTATTGACCATGTTGAAAACAGTCTTCTTCACGTTTTTTTGGAGCCTACACAGATCGTAACGGATATTGACGCCTCTAAACTCACCTATACGGGAGACGGCGGTACGATTGTAATTAATGAAGATTACGATTTTATTAAGAGTCCGGTGAGTTTTTACCCAAGAATACCTGGCGAATGGATCGCTATACAGTTTCCGTTTCCAAGTCTTTTGAAGATTGATCAATTATATGGTGCTGTAGCCAACACGAGAGTTGTACATATTAACTATGAATGGATAGAGATATCTGAGCCTAGTGGGTTTACGCAATTAGTTCCGTTTAACACGGAGTTGGCTTTTGATTTTGTAGGTCTTATCTGGGTTGAGTCATTGAGGAGTGCAACACCGATACCTAACTTTTGGCACTACAACCTTGTTGCAGGCCTTAGAGAGTGTCCTGGCGACATTATCGAGTTAATCGGTCGTCACGCTGCTATTCCTATCTTGGCTGCTGCTGGTGCAGCGTTTAGGGGTGGGTATAGTTCACAATCTGTCTCTAGAGATGGGGTCTCTGAAAGCGTTTCGTATACTTCCTCTGCAATTTACGGGATCTATAGTGCTAGTATTGAAGATTATAGAAACTGGATACGAGAAAACTTGCCTGCGATGAAGAGTAGATATCGTGGGCCACAGCCAATAATCATGTGATATGTCAGATAAACCATTTTCCAGACGAACAAATACCCAAACAGGTCTTGGAATAGATTTCTCTGATAATCATAAATTTCAAGACGGGTTAATAGCTAATCGGGGACAAGTACTCATCCATGAGATGGGTATAGCTTGTACGTGTAGGTCTGGCGATAGGTCTGAGTCTGTGGTGGGTGGTAGCGGCAAGTTTAACTGTGGAAACTGTGAAAACGGTATTATGTACCGAAACCCTAGACAGATTATGGGTCTTATTAGCGGTATTGGCTACCAAAGACAGTTGCTAGAGACTGGGTTTGCAAATCCTGGTGATTGTGTGTTGTCTGTATCGCCAAACCTAGACGCTCCTCCTGCTGACTTTGATAAGATTACGTTCACTTGGCCTGAGAATATCAACGACGGTCAAGTAATTATACGCGGTGCAGAAGGCGAGAATCTCCACGTATCATTAAAGGATAATGAAGACAGGCTCCACTATAAAGGTGCTAAGTCTCTTCACGTAGAAGACGAAGATGGAGTTATCTATTATGAAAATTCTAACTTTTACTTTGAAGGAAGAAAATTAGTCTGGGTTAATGGTCCTGAGAAGAATAAGCGATATTCTATAAAGTACATGGCTTACTTAGAATGGATTGTATTCACATCCCCCATGTCTAGAAGAGATAAAGACGGTTCTTTAGGGTACAGAGTTATTTTGAGGAAGAAGCACATTGTTAACCTGAACGATCCGATAGAGGAAGACCTGTTGGAAAAAGCATCGTTCCAGTCAAGAGTGAGGGCTTAGTATGTCTGAGACGAGTGTTAAATTCTTTACTCAAGATCAGATTAGACGGTACGCAGTTGTTGATGCTGACGGGTTTAGGAAGAAAGCAGAGGCTCTTGCTGTAGGTTTTTCTGCGGCAGCTTTAAGTTACTGGGCAGACTTAGCTAGAAGTACGTTTAGCCCAAGCACTGCTCAACGTTATATTGAGAGTTTGTTTTGGAATCCTCAGAATCCTGAGAAGATTAAAATGTCTGTCATGGCCGATACTTTAGCAGATTTGTTAGAGGGTGGTCAGGACCAAAGAGATCTCACTGAGATATTTCTAAAGACTTCAAAACTAACGTCTAAAGGTAAACGATATCGAATAATACCTATCGATTATCAAAAACAAGACCCCTACATAGGCATACAGCGTGAAACGCTTGGTATGGATGTAGAAGAGGTAATTGGCTTAATTAAGAGTAAAGGTGCTACTAAAGCTAAGTCTGTATTTCTATCTAAGATGAGTCAGTTCGAAAAAGCTGGAGTGCCATCTAAAGGTTTTAAGAGAGGAAACCCTCTTTCGGCAGCAGAAAAGGCAGTGGGTAAAGAATCTATGAGATTCAGAACCATTACCCCGGAGTCAACTTGGAGACACCCTGGTATACGTGCTGCTTTGCTATCAAACCAAGTGGCTGAATGGATGCGGCTAAATAGATCTAGATTCTCAAATGAGTTGTTTGGAGAGCAATGAGTTTAATACCTGAAATAATCATCCAGCGTGTGCTGGTGAACGGAATCAGAGAGCTACGGAATAATCCGTGGAAGTCTGATCAATTGTTCAGGAGTGTCCCTCAGGACTTTGCTCAAAAGTTCCAACAGATGCTAGTGAGCACGTCTATTGACGTTACTGTAAATTACCCGAGAGAAGATAGCCAGTTTCCATGTATCGCTATATTGCTACGTGGTGAGGAAGAGAACAATATCCTCTTAGGAGATTTGCTTGGTGGTGGGTTAACAGAGGATCAAGGTCTATTTCAAAACTCCAGTCAGTTTTTCTATACGCCGGATGAATCTTCTACTTCTTCAGAGTTAGACGCTGATGACTTAATCGGTGAGCCTAGAAGAATATTTGACTCAACTGACAACGTATATAAAGAACGTAGAGGTTCCGGGTACGTTAGCAGTTATATGCTACAGATAATGGCTGACAATCAAGACTTTACGTTGTTTTTATATCATGCTGTCAGACAGATTGTTATGTCCAACATAAAGACGTTTGAGCGTAATGGCATATTTGAGTTGAGGCTTAGCGGAACGGACTTCTTACCACAACCTGCTCACCAGCCTTCGTTTGTGTTCATGAGAGGGCTTACGCTTAACTTTACCTACTTTGCAGAGCACTTTACTGTGTTTGATAACACAGATCCTAATGAGCCTAAGGTGGCAAAGTCTTTTGTTATCGATATGGAATTGAGTGATCAATTAGGCACAGAGCCTGGTGAAGGAACACTTGCTTCCTTACAATCACCACACATAGAAAGCATTTCTTTGAGTGGCGGCACTGCTGGGACCTCAATATCTGGGTCTGCAGGAGGTACTTTAACTTCAAATGTACTTAAAGGGATTAACTTTCACACAGGATTTTCTTTATCTATATTTGATCCGATTACTTTATCGGCATCGGATATTACTTTATCCAATATAAAATTGTTAGATAGTAGTAAAACTACTGTTTTTATATCAGATAATTCTGGACAGTCAATTTCTACTAATCTAAAATACCAGGCAAGATCTACAGATACTATACCTTCAGGGTTATTAGAGGGGATGGTTTTGCGCGTTACTGGTCCAAAAACTCATAGTGCTCTTAACGAGCACCGTAGAATTGTTAGCTTTACTTCTGGATCTGGAGGGTCTATTACATTAGCTAACGAATTTTCTTCCAGTTTATCTGGAGCTTTTGTAGAAGTTTTTAAACAGGAGAGCCAAGTTTCATTCGACGCCGCTATTGCCTCTGATGCAGCTACTGGTTCTAGGAATGTAAAAATTACTAATTCAGACTTGAAGTCAGACACGCTAGTTAGCGGATTTACTGTGACTTCTTAACCAAAAAACTAACTGAAGAATACTCAACATGGCTAAAAAATCCACAAAAAGTAAAGTAGTAGTAAAAAAAGAAGAAGAACCAAAAATAATTAATAAGATTTTTGCTAAACCTGTGATACTTATTAATGCACGAGATTATCTACTAAGCGTAGGTACTCGACCGAGCCGAATCGAGCCACGTGTTGAGTGGGCTAAAGGCCAGGGTTTCACTGTTTTGACTGCTGCTGAGTGGGAAAATTTATTCTTGAAATACTAGGGAGACGTTAAGTGGCTAAATTCATCACATTCAATGGCGTAACGCTCTATCACCCAGGTGGTCTTACTAAGATTGACGCTGCTGGACTGGCACAAGTAGGTGTCGGTGTTTCTGGCATTGTAGGTATAATCGGTGAAGCAGATGCTGGGCAACCTTGCACTGCTGCAGACCCAAAGGTTTACGAGTTTACAGACCCATCCGCTGCAATTGGAGTATTTAAATCTGGACCTATGGCTGATGCCATTGATTTTGTATTTAATCCTTCAAACGATGTTCGTATTCCTGGGGGCGCTCAAAAAGTAATTTGTGTTAAAACAAACGCAAGTACTCAAAGTAGCGTAAATTTACCTCTTGAGAATGACAGTTCAAAGAATGCTATCACAATTCAATCTGTTGATTACGGTGTGGCCAGCGCAGGTATTCAAGTAAAAGTCAGTCAGAATGCTACAGACGACGACAAGTTTGATACTACAATTAACGACACAGTAAACGGAGTAGTTGAATCGTTTACTTCTCTTGGTGGAAAAGCGTTAATGAACGTTAAGTACCAAGGACCTTCTGACCCCGTGGTTGTGGCAACAGTTACGACTGGGTCCAGCCATACACATTCTGTATTGAATGGTACCTTTGATACAGACGTTATTAAATCTGGTCAGTGGGTTAAGATTATAGAAGATGCTTCCAAAGCTTATTTGGTGGGTCAAATTCGTAGAATTGAAAGTTTGACTTCAAGTGCGATTACAGTATCAACGCCGTTTGCGTTTACTGGTGGTCAGCAAGATACACCAAGCAATTTATGTAAAATTGAGGTCATCAGAACCGTTATTGGCCCATTCTGGGTGAATGGTCATACCGCAGATACCGCAATTTTTACGATGCAGGGTGTTCCCACTGCAGCCGCTCACACAGCTTCAGGATTTACAAATTGGTCTGCCACAGGAACAAATGGTGGTCCTGATGTCAGCATGTGTATTGATCTTGGTGAAGATGGTCTGTACGGGGATCTCACCAACGGCCCTTGTTATGTGAAGATTGTAAGTGGTACTGGAGCAGGTCAAATTCGTCGCGTTACTGGTGTTGTTGGTGAAGATGTGGGAGCCGGTGCTGATAGTGATAAAACTCACACAATCACTTGTGATGCGAATTTCAGTCCTGCCCTGGATGCGACCTCAAGATTCATGTTCATCAATGCCGTAGGTCATGACGACAGCCATAACGACAGTCACGGAGCGGTTGGGTACATTGAAGGCGCAAACGGAGTTGCCAACAAACTTGTGTTGAAGTTTCGACCGGGCAAAGGTGAGAGCATTGGTACCCATGCAACGAATGTTATTGCAGGGGATGGTGCTGATGCTAACCCATATACTGTTTATGAGTATGCGCTTGGCAGCGATGTGACTATTAATTCTCTAGTTAATAAGATTAATACTAGCTCTGGTGCTTCTGTCACAGCCACAAATTCTACGGCTCACCCCGCAGGATCCTGGGTTGCTCAAGTTGGTCCTGGCAGAAGCGGGTCTCTAACTACAGATCGCTTTGACTTTATGATCAATGGCGGTACTGAACTAACCACAGACCTGACTAACGCTGGCGCTCTTGTCGCGACCACTGCAGTAGATGCTGTTGATTTACTCTGTGATTTCGACCAACAGTTCTCTGGTACGTTTGGTACTTCTAGTGCTGCATCCGTAAAGAAGCATCGATTCTTGGATAACTTGGCGCAGTTAGAAGATGCGTTAGATAACCAGAGTCTTTTGGTTAATGCCACAAGGGTTGTTACTAACGCTGGAGACGGCGCTGGTATGCCTAAGTTTAACCCAACGTTTGCAGAAAGTCTTGTAGGTGGGACGAAGGGAGCAAGTTCTGCTTCTACAGTTGAGTTAGCTTTTGAGCAGTTAATTAAGAAGCGTCACAACACTGCAGTCGCTCTGTTTAGTAGTAATTACAGTAGTGGTGGAAACACGTTTACTATTGATTATGTTCATAGTCAGTTGAAAAGCCATGCTAACAACGGCGCTGGGGCACACCGAAACGAAGTGGACTGCATTGCAGCATTTGATGCTTCTGTGGCCGCATCTACGGCGTTGACCGATACGATTGATAAGGCCAACGGTATTAACAACAGAAACGTTGGCCTTGTGTATCAAAAGATTCAACGACCTGCATTGGACGGAAGCAACAAGGTGTTTGGTCCAGAGATGCTTGCTTGTGCTCTTGCGGGTATGCAAGCTGGAGCCACAGTCGGTGAGCCTCTGACATTCAAGTTTGTTAACGCTCTGGACATCGTTAGCCCTGTGAATGCAGATCCTCAAGACAAAAACGATTCTGACCAACTGCTTCAGAACTCAGTTCTGTTCTGTGAGAAGGTGCAGGGTCAAGGGTTCCGAGTGGTTAGAAACTACTCTACCTACGCTCAAGACGATAACCTGGCTTACACAGAGCGTCATGTTAACGCTGAGTTGAACTATATGGCTTATGACTTGCGAACTTTCATTGAAGATCGCTTCACAGGTCTTAAATCAACCCCAGCTACTGTTGCGAATATCAAGAGTGCTGTTGTCTCCAAGTTGGAGGTCTACAAGCGTGACCTTGAGATTATCGTAGATAGTAACGATCCAGTTACCGGTGCGGTACTAAACGCATACCGGAATTTAAAAGTTACCATTTCGGGTGATATAGCTACAATTCGCTTTGAGATATTCCCGACAATTGGTATTAATTACTTCAAATTTGATATTGTTGCACAACTACCAACAATTAGCGCATAAGGAGAGCCACGATGGCAGCTATTAGTGAACTTAGTACCGCAGCCCAAACCGAGTTTGTTAAGCTGCGTCATAAATACCTGAATGGCTCTGGCGAGATCATTCAAACTTCTGCTGGAGTTTTAAAGTCCGGTACTTTTCCAGACACCAGCTACAACTGTGCGGTTGTAGGTAAAGGTTTTCTTCAGGATGCTAGTGTATCCGGTGCTCGGGAGCTTGTTCTTCAGTCTCCGTCTGAAGCCGCTCAGTTTAGAGTTGGAGACACACTACACTGTTTTACCACTGCTGGTGCTGCTGATTTTACAGCAGTGACTGTTGAGGGCGTGAAAGGGCAGAAGGTTCTTGTCTCTGCAACAGACGCCGCTGGTACTGCTGGCTCCTTGTGTGTGAAGTTTGCTGACGGACAAGTTGGTGGTCAAGCTGAAGGTCTTTCTGCTGGTATCGCTTATGTCGGTGCTGGAGATGTTGCTGCGTACTTGCAAGCGATTCAGGATAACATCACTGCTATCATGTACACAGGTACTATCGATATCGATTCTACAGCTACTGCTGTTGGACTCTACTCAACATTAACTACGTCCACTGATATCCCCGGTGCAGACGTCAGTCTTATGAATGACGACTTGCTTACTTTTACAGCAGATTCAGGCGCTACTGCTCTTGTCGGTTGCACTTGCCGAATCATTAAGCACACGTCTGCAGCGGGTAATGACGTAATCACTGTTGGAGATATTAGAGATTCCAACGGTACGTTCCTTGGAAACCAATTCCCAGTGGTTACCACGTCTGCCCATAGCGGTGGAGCCAGTGCTTCAGTGTCCCCGACTGCTGCTGCTACGGCAACACTTGCCTCTGGTAAGGCTGACAAGTACATTCGACAGCTTTCTGGGTCTACAAATTACCCAGCACCTGAGTCACAGGGTGGTGTAGAGAATTCAAATGACCCTGGAGCTTCAGTTGTTCTTGTGAATGCGTTGTTTGAAATGATGCAACACTTTGTACCATCGGCTGGTGAGGGTAATGGAGACCAGGAGCTTATCCCTGCCGACCTTGAAGAGAAACTCTTTGGATCCATGGTTAAGGGTAGTGTAACAAACTTAGGCACTGTCCAAGGAAAGCGCCTTAGAATTACAGACGCTGTTCTTGCGGCTGCTACATCCTTCTCAGTTGAGATGGACACCAAGGTTGACGATATCCCGTTCCCGCTGAGTGGTACAGTTCGAGTTCACACGAACCGAGGTGTTGGTAACGACCAAGGAATTAATGGCTGTGTAATCAGTGCTAATATTGCTTATACTAGAACAAAGAGAAGCAATGTTCTGACTCTTAGTACGGGAGACGTTGGGGATTACGACGGTTCTGCTACAGGGTTTAGTGCTGGAGACGTTTGCGAGCTTGTTCCTGCTCACGGGCAGATTGCGAAGCCTTACGCTTCTCAAGTCTCCGGTGAAGACGTTGTCACTATCATGATGGCGATGCGGAACTGCTTGAAGACAATTCCTGCTGTCACTATTGACTAGTAATTAACTAAAGGTCGAGGGTTATTTTCCTCCTAGAGTGCCCTGTAGCAAATTCAGTTCTCACGAATCTACTTCAGGCACTCAACCTTGACCATTTACCTTTCTAATGACAAAATTAATCTACTTTTTACCTGCATAGGAGTGTGCCGTGGCTAAAGAAATTTTTACTGGTGCGAGGGCCAGATTTTTCCTCGATGATGTACCTATTGGATATTGTGCTGGCGTTAGTGGCGAAGAGGCTATTGACTATGAACCAGTTGACACATTAGAGTTCTTACAAGTTCGAGAGCATGTTCCTGTAGCGTATCGTGCTTCGATGAGTGCTGCGTTCTTCCGTCTTATTGGATCTTCTTTGAAGGAGTATGCTGGTAAGGATGAAGATGCGGGTGGAAAAGAGATTTTCCCGAAGTTTAATAACATCCTTTTATCGGGTGCTATGACTGCTGCGATTATCGAAACAAAAAGTGATAGCCCCAGGGTCATTGCTCAGTTTCAGGATGTTCGGGCTGCGAGTAAGACGTTTGACGTATCTTCTCGTGGAATTGTTACGGAGAACTGTTCTTTCGTTGCAATCAACATGTTCGACGAGTCTGAGATTGATATTTAAAAAATAATTATATTGGGAGATACATAATGAATCAGCTTACAAAGACCTTTCATGTGGATGTCGTTTCGAAAGTAGACAGCCGCAGATATCAAGGGTCATTTACTACTAAAAAGCTCACCATGGGCGATCTATCTAAGATGGGTATGCTTAAAGCAAGATTGGGCGGTGGTTTCAACTATGATCCTTCAACGGGTCAGGGTCTTGATGCTGCCACCAATCTCCTTAACGAGATGATTGTCCATTGCAATGTTGCTTTGGTACAGAAGCCTGACTGGTTTGATCCTGAAAACATGAGCGATGTAAACGTGCTTCAGCAAGTTTACGAGGAGGTGGCTTCTTTTGAGGCCAACTTTCACGCAACAGAACCCCAAGTTGGAGGGGAAGGATCTTCTGGAAGCGGCGAAGACTCAGGCAGCATTGAACTTGAGGGGTCACGGAGATCCGCTGACGCGCATCAGGATTTGGTGGACAAAAAAGTACCACAGATCTCCCAACTCTGAGGAGTTTAAGAGTTATACGTTCTTTCAGCTTCTGACTGAATTCTTTGAAGATTACTTTGAAGAGAAGCCTGAAGCTATGAAGGGGCTAGATCTCCCAGCTAGTCAATTTGGCGATGACGTTATTGATAAGTGGGAGCGTGAGGTTGAACAGGGGCTTACCCCAGACTTGCTTGAGGATCTTACTCCTGAGCAATCGCGTCACTTACGTTCGTGGAGTCGTCGAGTTGGGAAGCTTAAGAGGGATAGAGGCGGTATAGGCTTTAGCCCTTCCGAACCAAATAGCGGTGGTGAAGAGGTATATAGGGAAGAGTTCTAATGGCAGATGATTCAAAGAGACTAGTAGAACTCAATACCCAACTAGGTGACCTCGCTGATAAGTCATCACAGTTAGAGAAAGAATTACAAAAAATAAAGATGGCGGGACAGGGTATCGGCACAACCCTACCCCACAACTTTAGAAAAGCTTCGGCTGCTGTAGACCAACTTTCCGCAAAAATAAAGCAATTAGAAACTGCACAGAATCGGCTTTCAACCTCAGGTGGCGCGGTTGGGGCGTCTAGAATTAGTGCGGCACACGCTACACTCACCGGATTAGGTCGTGGAGGTGGTGGGTATGGAAGTAGTGGCGTTGTTGCAGAAAGATACCCTCGAAACCCTTTTGAGACTGGTAGTTCGCTTCTTCCAAAATCCGCGATAGCGGCGTTGCTGAAAAAAGGCGGTGGTATGCTTACGGGTGGGGTATACCAGGCTGGAATTATGGCTATGCAAGCGCGGCAAGGTTTTGAGGAGCAAACTCGATTTCTTCGAGCGGGAAGTCTTGTTGACGGTATAGGGACTCTTGGTAATTTAATAGATGAAAACGGTAGAAACGTAGCGTACCACGGCTACAACGCTAGAGAGTCTGCATCACAGAGACTTCAGTTAATTAGGGCCGCTGGTGGGCAGACTGAGAATGTCGCAGAGGGTGTGGGTACTGAGAAAGCTTTTCAAGCGATGAGTAATCGTTTAAGAAATCCCGTACAAAATCTAATTGGGGCTGCTGGAGTTCTTAGAGGCGGCGGTCTTGATGCAGAGGACTCAATAAAAGTTCTGCAGAGAATTCAGCTTACTCTTGAGAACATCGAAGGTACCAGTTCACAAACTCCAGAGTACCTTAGAACATCATCTATATATTTAGAGTCGCTTCAACAATTAGCTCAACAACAGTTAGCGGTATCTGGGACTTTAAGTCAGGCTCAGATGGGAGCTTTTCAAGGCGTTGTGAGTCAATTATCAACTGCTGGGGGTTTTGACCCAACACAATCAGCCGCTGTGGCCAATATCATGCAACAGAGGACAATATCTCCTGGTGGTGGTGCTGCGGGTGATATGTTTCAGATGCGAGCGTTTGGATTCGCAAATGCAAATTTAGGGGCTTATAAGAAAACTGCTCAAGCAAGAGGTATAGATACATCCATATTTAAACGACGAGGTCTTTTTGATTACAGGGCGTTTATGGAGAACGCAACTCTGTCTCAAAAGGCGCAGGCTTACATGGTAGGTCTTGAGACGGAGTATGGTAATCGACCCGATGCAATGTCGTACATACTTGGTACAGCACTTATGCCAGAGCTTGGTCAGACAAGAGCGCGTGAGTTGGTGGGGATGTACCAGCGCGGCGGGTTAAGTACTAAGCAAATAGAGAAGTTTATGCAGCAGTCGCCGGGGCTTACTGGAGGTCCAGAATCCGCCGCTGACGTTGCTCTCGGAAGAACTGATGAAGACACCGCTACATTTATGCGATTTAAAGATGTAAATGACGCTTACTTAGACACGATACTTGAATTTGGTGGCGAAGGTGGTTTGGACAGTCTTAATAGTATAAATAAAGCATTAAGAGACTTTCAAATTGCTCTCGCAGGTGTTGCATCAAGTGTAGGTAGTTTAGAAGCAGTAAAGTATCTTTTAGATAATATCCCCGGTATTGTTGGGGGATTGGGCAATCCGGCACCAGGAAGGGTAGTACCTGGTGGTAATGTTCCAGCAGCATTAGAAGCTGACAGATCGACAAGATCTAACAACTCAGGGAATAATTAATCGGTAATGGATCAATCTAGGGCAAAATACGGGTTTAAGAGTTCAAGCAGAACAACTGCAACTGTTCTGATTGATACACACGACCGTGGTAAAGACTTTGGAAGTCAACGCCTAGACATATCCGAGTATATTACTCAAATAACATTGGATTCTCACATATCAGGTGGTGGCGCTGCTAATATAACGCTGCCTGGTATTGATTATTTCGAAGACATCATAGCCGCTGGCGACTTAGTAAATATCTATTTAAATACGCATAGAGGTGACGACAACATTTACAACCGTGGGAACGTAAGGGTTTTCTTTGGGTACGTAGATGCAGTGTCAAAATCAGTGACCGTCGATGGTGATGGTGCAAAGTCAACTATTTACACGATCATGTGTCAAGACTTTGCGAAAGCGATTAGGGCTACAGATATATACAACAATCCTTTTCTATCTCTCCAAAGAGGTGATGGGGAAGGTGATATTGTAAGAGAAGAGTTGTCTCACAACCTCGGAGGGTTGGTCTTACACGCTTTGGGTGTTCCATATGAAGGAACCCCACGAGAAGTTGTACTACAAGGGCTGATGCGATGCTTAGGTACCGGAGGACAATGCATACTTCCACAGCACTACTCAGAGGGGCTTCCAGGGTCTCAGTATAATGTTAGTTTTAAGTTAGACAAAAAGGCTGGAGAGCAGTTTTTTAAAGAGGTAGACAAATCTTTAAACCCAGATGCTGCTCAAATTTTTGATAATTTGCTTGATGATACATCGCTTACTGTCGATGAAGTAGCGCGGCATATAAACGATGCTGTAGAAACTGGTGTTGTTGCAGAGCTTGCGTTTGATACGAGTCTTGTTCCTCAAAATAAAAATATAAAAGTTCCCTTTAGATCTTATTTAAGTAATACATTTTTTCAAGTTGGTCCGGGAATAGGCCCAGATGGTAATGATGACAAAATTACTTATGGGCCGATTGATAATAAAATAAAACCTATTATAGAAAAAACACTTACCAAAGTTGCTTTTGAATCTCAGCAAAGCTCTAAAAAATTTAGACTTACCCCCATGGTAAATCACCTCGCAGATCCAGCGACCAATGATGACGTTACGCAACATGCACTCACAATATTTAACATATTGTGTTTAGATTACATGGAGGACGTTGACGGTTATTGGGGCGACTGGCGGTGGATGCGCTATCAAGGAAACTTGATGGGAGCACTCATGGACGGTGCCAATACCCTGATAAACGAATTGTTCTTTGATTTAAGACCTATGCCAGTATTTGATAATGGTCTTTCTAAAGATGGTTTAGGGGTGAAGACGAATGGCGCATTAGCCATGGTGCCAGCGGTTGTTCTAAGGGAGAAACCTTTTACGAATTACCCACACCCAACTAAAGGAATATCCAACGCTGACGCAAAGTCTTCTGTACGAATTGGCGCTCTTCTCGATGAGAAAGGTACATCAACTGGTCTAAAGAAAATACCATCAGAGCCAATAACAAATAATACAAAGCCTTACAAACACAAAGTATCTCACACAGACCAATTATTTGTATCAACGACATCCCCACAAGGAATGACCAGCGGCTTTGATGCGTCTGAAAAAGAAGTGGTTAGGGATGTGCTTAAGAAGAGTGTAGATATATCGTTATTTTCTAACTTGTTTGAGATAGACGTGCCTTTTCTCGGTGCCTATGACCCAAAATTAAATAAACTTGCAGATTCTGGGAAGTTTGCAGTTTTAAATGAGGTTGATGGCGGATTAGCCGCACTCAATAAGTTTAATAGTTTAGATGAGTTTGTTGATGATATAGCGACAAAAATAGGTGGTCAAGATGAAATTACTGGGGACGAAATAGATCAATTTGAAAAGCTTCAAGAAGCGCAAGAAATACTCTCTAGTCTATCTGCCTCAGAGGTATCTTACTTAAAAGCATTGCTGGCTAACGATGGGAAAATAAAAAAGTCTTTGGTTATTGGTGGGGCACTAGACCAGCAGGTAGTAGCAAAACAATTTGGTACTATACTTTCTCTCCCTAGACCTGTGTTTAGATCTCCAGACGGAACTCGAATAACACAAGAGAAGAAAATAGCCGTTACACAACAAGTTATTGGGACAATGGCTACAGATGCATCTGGTAATGACGCATCTTTTAAAGCTTTTTCTACCAATGACCCCACAGGTGGTGCTGACCTAGACGGGTACTTTGAAACACACGCTAGTGACGGTAACAAATTACCAAACGCAAATCCTCTTCTTGCTCCAGGATCTGATTTAGGGTCTATCAAAAAGACCTTGGAAGAGGCAAAGTCAGAAAGGTGGCACTGTCTAGACTTTATGACTATTTACCCGCACGATGTGATGGTTGAAACACATCATAGGGGCGATAATAACTTATCAAATATTACTGAGCTTACTGGAAGTTTAGCTGTGCCGACTCCAGAAGCACAAAGATTTACGTTAAATAATATTATCCCCGTTATGACTCCTATATCTATACATAGGTTCGGTATACGAACTAGAGCCGTTCAAACAAAGTTTATGAACATCGTAAATATGGGTGGTGGGTCTGCTGCTTCAGGTGGTAAAGAATACGATTGGCACAGTGGATTGTTGATTCGATGGAACATTTTGTTAGATATGTGGAGCCAACACAATCATGAGTATGTTTCAGCAACCATGTCTGTTAGAGGTATGCCAGGTTTGCGTGTTGGGTATCGAGTCGATAGGCCAGACTTGAACCTATCTTTTTACGTAGATCGAGTATCCCACACGTGGGCGTACCCAGGTCTATTAACGACTCAGATATCTGCAACCCGTGGACAACCAATAAGAGGCGTTACTCAAAATATAGATATGGAAGGTAACGTAAAGCAGGTATCTAAAGTTCTTCCTTATTATGCCCCAGAGCCGAATGTAGATTCGAACAAGCAACAAAGGCAGAAGCTAGGAAAGATATTTAGAGTCGGAGAGACCGAGAAGGGTAAGCGAAAAGCCCCTCCAGGCACGTATACAGGTAACTCATTACATACAAAAGTTAGAGGTAGAGATGACGCAGTTAAAAAGTTCCCAGTACCGCCACAAGGTGACTCTGGCGATAACCAGCTTCCAGAATAAGGGATGGAATAATGTCGGATAACTCACAATTCTTTCCTCGTGGAGGTATAGACCAGAACGGTAGGCAGAAGCCTGCCGAAGATCCGTCTTACGCTCACGAAACTCAGAATAGGATGGGTAACGTCAATTGGCCTGTCCTTGGGGTGATTACTAGAGTCCACTTTGCAGATGCAAAAAGTAATAAGTCTCAAAGTGCTCAAACAGCAGATTCTGGATCAAGCAATAAAGTTATTTTAGATGGTGGCTATTTAAAATCTTTGCAGGAAGGGACCAACAATAAAGGGCATCGTCTTGAATGCGATGTGTTGATTGTCCAAGGTCTGGAGGGTTTTACAGACACACCAACGTTTAAAAACGTACCACTGTGCAGCGGATTTGGTGGCGTAGACGACTTTAGTATGGTTGTGCCGAAAGCCAGGGACAATACATCGGTTAAGTACGAATATGGAAAGGGTAATGGTGACTATTGTATCCTCCAGTTTATTGGTGGAGATATAGGAAACCCAATCATTACCGCATTCTACCCAAGCCCTGTAAATACAGAGGACCCACCTCGTGTTATTGACGGTAAAACCGCAAGTTTTAGGTTCAATGGCGTTAAGTTTTACATCGATGATGATGGTAATTTCTACATGGACAGTAGAGATGCTGGGCAACACGTATCTGTTGGGCCTAAGTCTGGAAAAGTTACTCGAAGTAAGACAATAGGTGCGGACGGTAAAATAAACGTAGCTACTAAAAGCGATATCGTTATTTCAGCCGGTGTTCCAGATGCCCCAGGGCAAGAGAACGCTTTGCCAAAAGGTAAGGCTACGTTTGCAGCATCAAAAGAAGTAAACATTGTTTCGTCAAAAGACGACGTAAAGATACAAGCACCGTATAAAAACCTTAAAAAGGCTGCTCGACAATACGATAGTGTGAAAGTAAACGGTGGGGAGCTTTTTGAGTATATTTTAAAACTAAAACAAATGTTATTTTTTATGACCGCAAACATAGAACAAACCTCTAAGGCGTTTGAGGCCAAAGGACAATTCGATGTCTCAATGCCTTTGTTTATGGCGTCTACTGTCATGAAAGAGTTTTTGAAGCAAGATTTACCTAAGTCTGCTACGGGTCATATTACTGGTGGCAGTAACGTTTGTTATATAGGTAGTGCTAGTTTTTCTGGTTTAGACATAGGTAATGCTGCGCTGGGGTTTAGCGACGAAGATTTAAAGGCTATACAGGAAGAATGTGCCCTTAATTCTGCTCAAGATGCACTTTCAGGTTTGTCTTCAATAAGTGCAAGTTTTGAATCCGCAGGAACACTTTCATCCTTAGGAGCCACTATAATACCCATAATAAAAGCTCTTGAAGATTTCTTTTTGTTACCTCCTGGGACATCTAAATCAGTTCAAGACGCATTATCAAAAGCTGTGGAAGTGATAGCTGGCGGTGGTGATGTGGACACTGGTGATTTAAGCGGTAAGTCAGAGAGCGCAGTAGAGAGCGCCTCTAAATTTACAGACGAAGATGGGAACCTTGATTTTGGCATAGGGGATACCGGAAGTTTGGTAAGCACCGCGAAAGAGATAATAGATTTAATTCTTGATTTAGGTTCTGGGAGTGTTTCAGCGCCTAAATTTTCGGAATTAGACTTGGATGCTTCTGACATAGCCTCTGATCCAGACGCTATTGGTGGCGGCGTTGGAGATTTTTACTCTAATTATATTGATTGTGTTAACAAAAAGATTGAAGATTTAACGGACAATTAGGGGTAAGTAATGGCTGACTTTTCAAATATAGGCGGATTACTTGAGGGCATTGAAGATTTAAATTCTTTTGATATGTCGTTTCCTGAACCTTTTGGTGCAGGTAGCCTATTCAATCCTTTAGGGATTGAAGAGTCATACCTGTATGAGAATAGGTCTGCTACCCGAATATTTGATGATCACCAATCCATAGCAGTCACTAACATTGGGGGTGGTCAATCCCCAGGGTTTGCCATAAACGATAACCTTTACGGTTTTAGTGTTTTTCAGTACAAAACTGGGTTAGGTACCGGGTGGAACGTAGCAAATACAGAGAGTTTATTAGGATTTGATCTAACAAACTCTCTCACAGGTGGTGATCAGGTAGCAAACGTAAGTAGCTACTTCTTTAACTTACACCCCAGAGCTATCAGCGTAAGTGAGCCATTTGCTACACATATCATACCTACGCAAGGATCTGGCATATACACAGAGTCGCAGGGTGTTGTCCTTAGAACGTTATCTATCTCTGGTACTACGGGGTATAGACCTTCAATAGGTAAGGTACGTACAAATGACCCTAGCAGTGTGGTTAACCACCAAACGGGTGAGCCAACTGGGTTTTTAAACTTTATACAATTACGAAATGTATTTAGAAACTACAGTGATCTAAAGAAAAACCCACGACAAACACATAAGTTTTACATGATTTGGTACAACGGTAAGGAGCAGGAGGCTTGGTTCTTTGAGCCTACCACTTTCTTACTAAACCGAGATGCTTCTTCACCGTTTACGTACAGATACGAAATTAGCGGTACATTGACTCAAAAAGTATTCTTTTCATCTATCGTGTCTAAAGTTGAAGGAAGTTTTAGCGGATTACACTTCTATCTAGACAGTATGCGAAAAGCTCAGTCTATACTGACTGGGGGACTTATTGGAAATCTACTATCTGAGAAAGCGGGAGTGGGAAATCTTGCAGATTGGATGAACCTTGTTAACGAAGCACATGAGACCTACGACAATACTGTAAATCAATTAACAGGTTGGTTGAGTGGTGCAGTTGCCTTAACCAACACCCCAGCACTTGTAGTTAGTGCTGCGGTAAGCACCGCACAATCGTTTATAAGAACAACCAAAAAGGTTGAAGAACAATTTTTAGGCCTTGCCGAGTTGTTTGATACTCCAGCAGATAAATTAAGCTATGCAGATTTTTGGAGAGACAAGGTTCTTGACATCGAAGACTTTCAGAAAAAGACATTGCGGAACAGTCTTGAAGCTTTAAAGATCATTAACGCAGAGGCTGTTGAGAAAGGTTCGTTTAATTCTTCGTACAAAAAGAAATCGTCATCGACCACTCCGACAGCGATGTCTCTATATGGATCAGGAAACATATTACCTGACGATATAGGTTGGGAAGCTTCACAGATACCAAATGACTTTAATTTAGACTTTTATGCGTTTTTAGCTAGAAAGAAAGTACCTAGAGACTTTGCAGAAGTAGTTATCGACTATAACGGTCTTGAGTACCCTTACATATCGTCTCATCCAACCAAAAAACAATCGATGTCTGGGGTGAGAGGACCAGGTAGCTTTATATACATACCTGCCGAGCCAAAACCCATACCTCAAAACATATACACGCGATTACCGTATTCGATGAATAGAAACGCAAATGTATATGAGGAGACTCTCGGTAGAGACATAAAGCTAAACAAAATGGGTTCTGGCTCAGGAGGAGCTACTTTTAGCTTTGCAATTAGCCCTACAGGCGATTTAGACGTTGTGCAGGGTAGAAAAAACATAGAACAAGCTATAGAAATAAAATTAAATACTACAAGAGGAGAATTGCCTTTACATCAAGGGTTTGGCTTTGTACCAATCATTGGGGTAAAGGGCACAAGGAATCTCAACTTTAATCTATACTTATCTTTAAATGATACTATGCTAAGTGACGGTAGAATCGAAGATTTAAGTAAAGTAAAAATACAGATAAAAGAAGATCAAACTAATGTATCTTTTAACGCAAATATCATAGCATCTATTCCGTATGTACCAGTGACGTTTACTACGAAGGGTTAAGGCATGCCACTGTTTAAGTCCAGAACTGTTGAGGAAATCTTAAACGATGCAATCAACTACGTTCATTACAATACTAACCTGACCGACTTTAACGTCGGGAGTGTAATTAGAACTATTTTAGAGGCTATGGCCCTAGAAGACTCTGATCAATACTCTCAGATGGAGATTATTCTAAAATCTTTTTTCTTAGAAGGAGCTTCAGGTAGCTCACTGGACGACAGAGCGGCGCAGTTTGATGTATCTAGAAAATCAGCGACTCCTGCTACAGGTGATATCCTGTTTATGGATACAGAGCTTAGAAGATCTTTCCTGGTTAAAGATGCGGATTCTGGAGACTTAGAAGTATTCGTACAAGATGTCGCTGTATTTCCTACTTCAAACTTTAAAGTCAGGTTAGGAGAAGGTACCGCCGTCGTAGAAGACGTGACGGTTAGTTCTGTCAGTACCGCGTCTAACAGTCTAACCCTGTCTACACCGGTTGTTAATTCGCACGTAGCAGCGTCGGTTGCTGTAGATGAGATTGATAACCTGGCTAACCTTGTATGTTTTGTTACAGGGGAAGCAGATAGGATTATACCATCTGGCATAACAATGAGGTCTAAGCCAACTGGATCTGTAGGGGTTGTTGAGGCAGTAACTACGACCACAGGCACACTACTAAACGGAAACTTTGCTAGTTCCTCCGTACCTATCATAACAACGACTCTAGGAAAACAGAGTAACCTGTCAGAGAGAGCGTTGAATGAAATTTCGGGCGGTACTCCATTTAACGGCGCAACGGTTGTAAATTTAGCGACCATAAGCGGAGGGAGTAATGTAGAGTCTGACCAAGATCTTAGGAAAAGAATATCTGATAAAATCAGTGGACTCTCCTCAGGAACTGTAAGGGCAATTAAGTCGGCGCTACTAGAAGTTACTAACGCCGCTACAGCACAATCAGTGCAGAGAGTTAAGATATTTGAAGACTTTGATAATGACGTTGTGAACGCTTACATAACGGATGGGTCTTCAGATTTCATAGCAGATACTTCTAATTTTGCTTCCGATACGCTGTCAGAGGACCTTTTAGAGCAATCAGACCAATTAAAACTAAATAGTTCTACAGGATTTGATAGCGCCACAAAGTCTTCTAGAAAGTACATAGTGATAGACCTAACGGGTGCGTCTGGTAAGATACACGCTACTACGTACTCTGAAATTGGCGCTAGTGAGGCGGTGAATTCAGTGAATGGATTATTACCGATAACGCCTGAAAACCATACGTTTTCAAAATCTACGTCTGTGCATCAAGCTGAGTTAATAAGCAAAAGTACTGGAAAAGCTAGAAAGTATTATTTTTTAGACAGTTTCCCGCTGAGTGAAGACGCAATTTACTTATATACGACTTCTGGCGCAGCTAGTGGGGAAGTTTACCCCGCCCTTGGGGCATCAACCCTGCTTGTAGAAAACACTGATTATTTGATAAATAGAGCAACAGGTCAGATAGAGTTTCTTGAGGGTAAGATCCCAGATGAAGGCACTGCACTATTAGCTGTGTACGAAGTATTCACGGGATTGGTGAAGTCTGCACAAACAACTGTAGACGGTAGTCTTGAGCAGTTTGACCTATTCCCTGGGGTTAGGTCTGCAGGTGTTAAGGTTCGTGTTCTTGCTGCGAAGACTAGGGAGATAAACGTCACTATAGAATTGACTGTTGATACGGAATTAACAAACTCCGAAACAGCCTCTTTCCTTGTGTCGCAGTTCGCAACATCGTACATAAATACTTTAGACTTAGGGTCTGCAGTGATTATGGCAGAGATAATTGATAGGGCTATGGGTGTAAACGGAGTTACCAACATAAAGATTGTTGAGGATGACATCGCTATAGCTCACGATGAAGTTGCCGTCACAGGCACGATTACATTTATTTAGAGGTAAATATGGCTACGCATATTGCAATTTCGGCAGGTGGCGCAGATGCTGTAGACGGCAGCAATGTAGGTCTTGCATTTGATGGGTCTACAAACATCGTTGTTACGGCACACCAAACCGCTTTAGGTACGCTCGTCACCGCTGCAAATTGTACTTGGGAAGTTTTAGACGTCCCTAAAGGAACAACGTTTGACGCTGCTTGGTTCAATACAAACACAGCATCCTGGCCAAACGTAAACACATTCCCAACTGTCTCTAACTTCGTCCCTGATAAAGAAGGTACTTGGTTTTTCAGATGTACTAACTCTGACGGAACCGTTGATGAGGTTGTTGTTGGTGTTCGTCACCAGCGCACACACATCCGCGTACCAGCGGCAGGTGAAACAACTGAGGCAAACAGTACAAGAGGTTGGGCAGAGAACCGTAACGACGATCTAGATACGTTTGACGACTTAATGACAAGTGGTGGTATCCAGCTTTGTCGTCTTGTGTCTGCTAGTGCTGGCGCTGCAGGTACTTTGGTTCAATTCAACGGAGCTACACACGACATCAACCCTACCTCTGGAGCAACAGAATACGTTCCTGACGTAGAACCTGCTGCAAATAACAATCCTGGTATAGGTAGATATTTAGGAGTCATAAAAGCCAAGAAGGACGGCAGCACGACTAGCATTGCTAGTGGTTCTCTGGTTTGGGTATCCAGATCTGGTATGGTTGAAGGCTCAACCGCAGGCATTCTGGACCTATCTGCGTTTTCTGTAGGCGATAGTATCTATGTAGGTTCAAGCGCGGGTCTGCCAGCTTCATCTACAGACGTAGATACTGCAACTGCTACGCTGGCTGGTTTTGTTATTAGGGCTGAAAACCCTGGAGCGATGGTTGTCTCTCCCGCGCACATTAATAATGTGCTTACTGCAAAGTCGAACAGCACAGACAGAGATCAGCAATTTGTTGAGGTAGAGATATTTGAAGCCCCTGTATCAGGGCATAACCTGTTTAACCTATCAACAGCCAGCAGTAGTGCTAGGTACGGGTTCGTACCATATGGCGGGTCCTCTAATGCACCTTTGGACTTCCCTGGCGCTCGCCTTTTAAGCACTGCGAGTACCGAAATATTTTTAACTAGCTTTGCATTAGATGAAAGGTGTGTTCGAGAGGGTGTAGGTGGAGGGTCTGACTCTAATTTTATGGAATACCCTCTTGTTTTAGAGGTACACGCTTACTGCCAAGAACAAAACGTAGGCACTGCATTACCTACAATAGCGGCTAAAATTCAATGGGGCTTTGATGGGGTAGCTTCTGCAAATGCTACAGAGGCTAATCTAACGCCGACATCTTTAAACTTTAACTCTTTTGATGCTACAGGACCAGATCTTGGTTTTGGGGGAAGTTCTTCTAGTAAACGACAAATCATATTTAGATCTGGACTTATTCAGGACATATCAGACAGTACGATTGTTGGTCAGCAACAATATTTAGGTGCAATAACTAATGACTTAGATTTGTTGACGGCAGTAACAGAGACCTCTTACGACACACCACCAGTATCGGCTGATGTTGTTATTGAAAGAAATTCACTATCACACGATATAATAATCACTAAAGTTGTTTTAAAAGCACTTTACCCTGTTAAGTCTCGTGCAAAAAGATTGTCTTTCTACGAAAAACAAATTCCTGCTGCTGCGTTAGTAGACACTTCACAGACGTTTAACGGTTCAAACGACGGCGTCTTAAACTACGCAGCTTCTACATTGGCAGGTTTGCATGCAGCCAACGTGTTTCAGTCAGACAGTTCAGGGACTGACGCTAATGACTTTAGCTCCTTTACAGTGTCTGCGAACCTTAGAGGACAAACAGCAGGTGTTTTCTGTGGCTTCTTACCATTCGATGACCGAGCAAGAAAACTTGTTAGAGATTCTACGTATGGGTCAGATACGCGAGACCTTAGATTTAGAGCCGTATGCAAGTTTAAAAGAAGTAGTGGCACCTCAGGAACTATAAAGCTTAAGCTCCACACTCGTGGCGAGGCTGATGGCGAAGAATTTAGCTCACTACCGCTTACTACCGGGTATGATCAAGTTCTTGAGGTTACGAAAACAGGTAGTTTTGTAGCTGCAACAGAGAACGATGAGTATAGAACGATTGTATTTGATTTTTCATTAAGTGCTGCAAACTACGATCCAGACATAGCGGGTATACGATTCCGACTGGAGCGCGTTGCTAACTCAGGAGAAACTTACAAGACTGTCGATAACCTCGTCGATGCAAGTACTACAGAACAAGCATTCTGCGTATCAACGGTATGTTTATCTGAAGCCAATCTAAATATCACAAAAGATCAAGCGAACGTTTTTGAGGAGCATCTTCTTCTCGATAGACAGATTGACTACAACGACGGGGCGTTGAACCTTACAAACTGGGCAAACACTAGTAGTGACGTTGTCGGTTTCAAATTCACCAAGGGCGGTAGCGAGACTCTGGTCGTACCTATCAACCTAGATGAGCGTTATGACGAGCAGAGTGACCTTACCGTGGACCTCATAGGTACTGTGGGCGGTACAACATCATCTGCTACAACGTCTGCGGGTAGTACGCCAGGTGGTCAAGTTAGTCTACAGCTTCAATCTGCTATGTCATACGTAGATGACGTTGTACCGGGTAGCTTCTCTACAGTATCTATCGTGAACGTAGATACCTCCACGGCGCTTACTGGGTCTAATCTATACAGAACTATTCGACACAGGTTTACAGTCCCATTTTCGCAGATTGCCCAGGCCGCAGGGATACCTGATGATAATCTATCTACACCTAAAGAAAATGTTCGAGGTAACTTATATCTAAAGATTACCAGAACGGACACTACGGGTCCGAATACCTATCTGGCGTCTAGTGTAAGTGCTACAGCGAGTGTAGATAAGCTCTCGAACGCAGACCCATACATTAATATCTCTGAAAACTCTAGCTACCAAATACTGGTTCCTGGTGGTTTTAGGCACGACCCACAAAGAGACTTACTTATGTCGGCGTACCGGCATAATTGGCAGTTTGGTGTTCCACTGGAGTTTGGTTTAGACCTAAAAGAAGCTGCAATAGATGGATTATCTACAATTGGATCAGGTAATCATATCCCATTAATGCCCTCCAATGTAATCGGCAATACTCCACTAAGCACTTTTGGGATGACCACTGTTTTTGGAGGTATTACTTTCACAGGATTAGAAGTTATAGGTAAGCACATACCGTTTAGTATGGTTGTTACTGCCGTACATGGGTTTATGGGCGAAGCTAAAAGCGTTAACTCGATAGGTTCTGAGACGAACAAAATTGCGAACTACGGCCTTGACGATGACGACGCTTACATTGAGCTACATGTCATAGATATGCATAACAGTGGGTCATCAGACGCACTACAGACAGTTCATTACGGGGATGATCATCCTGGGATAGTGGGTTTTCCATTTAAAATATACCCAGATGCTACAAGCTCTGATGGTCGAGCCGGAATATTCAGGGTAACGGGTAGTGATTTGTCTAACAACGAATCTAAATACTACGGAAAGACATTGCCGAGGGTTTACTTACCTGCAGACTACAAAACAAGTCGTCAGTATATGCTTGCTGCGTACTTGTATAATAGTAGAACTTCTGCGAAGGATGTCACTACTACTTTAGGTTCGAATGCAAATACTGGAGACACAACTATAACCTTGGCTAGTGTAGGTAATTTGCCTGAAGAAGGTCAGGTTTCTGTATCCTTTGGTCATGGGGATGTTGAAACTTTTGATTACACATCGCGTAATACATCTGCAAACACTGTAACGGGTTTAAGGCCCCTTGTTCGAAATCATCCATCAGGAAGGTCGGTGAAATCTGTTGCTGGTAGGGAAATTATTGCGCCTATCGTTGATCTTAACATTGAAGTTGCGTTCTTACCGAACACGACTGGGAACGACTTGATTTACTAATATGTCTAATTGTGGTGGTTGGGGAAAAGGAGCTTGGGGAGGTGGTGCCTGTCAGACAGGGCCGTGGGGTGGTGTAGATAAGTACGCCCCTCAACTTCTTGCTATGCAGCCTAATTGTGGCGATATAGATGTAAATCCAGCAGCGCCAATAATCATCAAAATTTCAGACAAAGGTTGCGCCGGATTAAAGTTAGATTGTGTCCGTATTTATGTAAATAACACTTTGGCTTATTCAGGATCGGGTTTGACCATAGGCGCAAACCAAAATAACGGATTCAAGACAATATGCGATGAGGATTGTAGCGACTTCTCTGTGGCTACAGACCCAGTGTGTGGTGACAGTATATGGACTATAAAGCTGTGCTGTACAAACTTTGGTTGTGATGCATCCGTACAGTTGTCTGCTACTTTCTGTGATTATGAGGGTAATGAATTTAAGATTGGTCCTGGTGATGACAGCGCATCAAAATGCGTGTTTAAGACAATTAAATGTAATTTTATAAAAAATATAGAGATTATAGATAACAAAAGATTCGTATTACGTTTTGCAAACCCAATGCATGGTAATCCGTTGATTAACCCAGACATATATAAGCCTAGCAGCTACACAGTCACCGCAGTGTCTGGTGCTCAACTTGTAGGTAACGACGTTACTGTAAAGTCTGTGTTGGTAGAGAAGTCTACGTTCCCACGTACAGTCATATTAGAAACCACTGCCGTAAAGCCTGGTGCGATGTACGAATTTGTTGGTAAGTCTACTATATTAGATATGTATAGGCAGGCTTTGATTTCTAAAGGAAAAGCAAACATCCCAGTAAGGCTTACTAAAGTAAACAAGATGTTGGAAAACTTACCCCCAATGTACAACAAAGCTTTCGACGGTATAGAGGAAGTTACTGGGGATTCTTTATCCCCATACCACTTACTTGCGGCACTGGGTACTGAGGATGAGAAGATTGGAGGTGACTTCTAATGCCAAATATTTTACCTCCAGGCGCACAGACGTTCTTAAAAGAAACTGGTGAAGAAAAGATAAAGAGTGCGCTTCTTCAGCTATATGAAGAGGTAATGATTGATTACACCACTGGTGATCAACTTACTAAGTTTTCTAAAGACCTTGGCTTTGAACGACCACCTGTATTTTTCAGTGACGATGATCAATGGAGAGCCATTGTACGGGCGGCAGCGTTTAGTACAAGACACACTAGAGACGGAATTAGACGTGTTTTTGAGTTAATATTTAAACCGATGACTACACAAGTTACTGTTCTTAACAGAACTGTGTACGCAAATATATTAGTAGGGGATACGCTAACTATTACGGGTAGTACGTTAGGAAGTAATAACGGCACATACGCAGTAAAAGAAGTTCGAGTACACGAGCTTGTGTTTGCGGCAGGCTCCTTTAATAAAGACGACACCGCCGTTGTGTACTCGATTGAAGGTACGACTGGATTTGTAGGTAAACTTACTACAGACAGCCAGGGTAATGATATCCTACAAGACACTACTGTTGAGTTCGTAAATACTCATGAAGAAGACTTTCTAACAAAAGTTAATAGTAAGATACCCCAGTACGGAAAGGTCATATTTAACAAAGTCTCTACGGTAGATGAAGAGTCTTTTACAATGGCTTTTTACGCTAAAGACTCGACTGGAATTTTAAAAACCAAACAAAAGGCGAACGTCCCTAGAAAGTACACAAGAAACAAGTATATGCCTATACAAAGTAGTTTCTTGGCCTCAAACGCAGAAGCTAAAAGCACTACGATTAGTATTCGGGATTCTACAAACTTTCCGGCAAACGCAGCCCCAGCAGAGGCCGTTACTGCCGGTTCAGACGTATTGGTCATTAAGTCCCCAGATTCTGTTGCGGGAACGTATGCAATCTCTGCAGTTTCTAACGACACGCTTACGATAGGCGCTGTAGGCGGTTTTACTGCCCAAACCACTGCCATTACGTATGCAATAAACGTAGACTCTGCGATGGAGTTAAAAGGTACGAACGTAGCGGGTACTGTATTTGGTTTTCAAACTGGTAAGTTGTTGAACTCTACAACGTTTGTCGATACCTCAAAAAACTTTTCTGAGAAGATAAACGCCAGCAGGTACTCCGTGACCCTTAACAGGGGAGAAGCTACTGAGGAAACCGTAGAGGTTGCGTCAAGAAGCGGCGCTGTTTTGACGTTAGCGTCAAACTCAGACGTATTTCCTGTAGATTCTGAGTCTCGTCTTAAATACAAACACTTTGAAGGTGAGAGTGTTGAGGTAGCGAACCTTAATTACAGCACCACGGGCAGTTATTTCGTACTAGACTCGAATGGTGCTGTGGAAGGAACTGCTGACGCTGACTCTACCCTAACCACTCTTAACGACGACCAGGCAGCGTTTGTTGCTGCAAACGAGTCTACGCTGGGTAGTGGTGCTGGTGACGTAGTTGATGGTGATGAGATAGAAATAACCGATACTTCGTCAGACCTGCTTGGTAAACGAGTCGCGGTTAAGCAGCGTAATAGTGCAACACAGCTTACTTTAGATCCTGGTTTTGACACCACCATGGCGGGTTTAAAGTACAAGATACGCAAGAAATACAAACCTACTTCTGGCACGTCAAAAGACAATAAGATTTACGTTGCTGACGCTAGAGGGTTCCCTGCATCCAACTTCTCCGTAATCCTAGATCGAGGGAAGTGCAATGAAGAAGTGCTTTGGATAAGTACTAACACTATGTTTAGTGGAACAAACGTTGGCGTGTTTACTATTGCCAATAACGAGAATGGTACTCCATCGTCCCCAATAGCTAGTGTTACTAAAGAGCACGACTTTGGTGTGACTGTAGAGCCTGCTCAGGTTCTTATTGAAAGTTGTAAATGGTCTATTATTGAGACCAAAGCGACAGGCGAGTTTACAGTCGCATTTAGTGAGGGGTGTAAGCCTGACCACGATATAAAAGCTTTTTATATACACGAGCAAATAGACTCTACTAAATTTACAAACGCCAAAGCGACTGAACCGTCTGTTCCTTTAGCTACTACAGTGACTAACGCAATTACGAATGCGTCTACTCAAATTGAAGTGTCGTTAGATGATTTGAATGATAAGTTAAGAGATTTAGACTCTGAATCCCCTCAAAATATATTTAGGTCTGTAAAGATTGTCAGTGGCTCAGATGCGTCTGTTACGGACAATTTATTTCTCACTAAAGAACTTACATATACGACCATTGCGAACGGAACAACTTCTGTTCCTGGTAATTACCCAGCTACAGGAGACTTTACAAAAACAGATACTATTACTGTAGAAGACGTTAGCAATTTTACAGTTGGAGACACTGTAGTTATCTCTAAGAAAGGATCTGGAACAGAAGAGCAAGCTGAAATAGTACAAAAACAATCTATTACAATATCTGGGGTAACGTATAAACGTTTGAAATTAGATAAAAAACTTACAAGCCCACACTTTATTGGAGATACAGTCCACAGAGACCCTGCAAAAGTAGGTATTGCGTATGCAGATAACATCGGCGCAACGAGTTACCCAGTAGGCTCGAAAGTATCTCTTCTATTTCTTGAAGATGAGTTTGGGTACCCGTCTAACCTATTAGGTCAGATAAACCAAGTAACTATAAGCGCAGACTTATCTACGACAGTCCTTGAAGATAATTCAAAAACATTCCACCCGTCTTTAGTAGGCCAAGTTCTTGTCATAATTGACGGGGCTAATGCAGGTGAAGAACGTGTAATTACAAAAGTTCAAGGTAAAGGAAATCATCAACTAGTTGTCGGAACAGCATTTAGTAATGCCATAACCTCAAAAGTTAAGTACAAGATAAAGTCATTAGTACAGTTAGGCGATGTTAACGCTATGGTTTCGAATGCCGCAGGTACAGCGCAAGTATTTAACCCTATTTTTGCAGGGTCATACGTGTACGCAGGAAGTGACGATCTATACACGACAGTAGACCAACCTTCGCACATAAGTACCAGCTTACCAGACACTCATATAGAGACGGGAACGCTGTCAGACGGGACTTCTAAAACAACCGCAATGTTTAGAATTCCAGCACCTCAAAAGTTAATTGCCACCCCAAAACTTTCTGTGTCCAAAGCAACACAAAGTCTAACCGAAAATCAACTTCCAGGTGACGATAATTACTTAGAGTTCATACACGATAGTAATCAAAACTTCACTACACTTGGCGTTGCTGTTGGTGATGAAATTGAGTTTTTAGGCCCAAATGATCACCAAAACTACAAACAAAAAACTACTGTAGTTAGTGTTGAAAACGACAATCTTTTAAAAGTTTCTAAAATGGACTATGAGATTAAACAGTTTTCTTACTACAGAATTCACGGAAAATCTTTAGGTGCAGATGGTAAGCCTGTCGTTGCTCTAAACGTAGGAGCCACAGCGCCCGTTAAATTATACATAGATGACGCTACGTTGTTCCCAAGAGGCTTACAAAATCCATTTACCATTCAAGTAGGGGATGGACCAGAGACAACAGAAAGATTTGAAGTTGTTGATGTAAATAACCAAGAAGGTTGGATTCAATTAAACGCTATTGAAACTGTGCAACACGATCACACGGTAGGTGAGAGAGTAGCTCTTGAGGTAAAACACCTCTGCATTAACGGAGATACAGTCGGATGGCCCAATAAAGGGGCCATTTACTTAGATTATGGATCTAGGGGCGGTGTTCTTTGTAAGACTGACTTAAAAATAGATGGGCGAGGAGCAACTGTCGTTATTCTTGCTGACGGCACACGCAGATTAACCGATAAAAGTGAAAATTTTCAATCTGCGTATGGTCCTGAAAACAAAAATGCTCTGCTAGGGTATAAAGTTATAATAGGATCTGAGGAAGCCACGATAATAGATGTTCTTAACGATAATAACATCGTAACTTCTTCCGGTCTGAGCGCCGGTACAAACTTAATTTATACAATAGTAAGCCCTGGAGTGCAGTCTTTAGTTGATAATAGTGAGCCTGGAAGTCGATTAGGTCTGTCAGGAGGTATACTTACCGCCACAGATGTCGCTTCTGACGGGGGAGATGACTTTCCAGCAGGAACCACTGAGTTCAGTGGGTCTAACGACTTCAAAGTCGGAGGTATTCGGCATGGAGGAGCCTTCGAAGAATACGTTGAGTATTCTGCCAAAGATGGTAGGGTACTAACGTTAAAGGATACTGAAAATATTGGGCGTGTATTTGAGTATTCACACCCGAGCGGTACAGAGATTATTTTAACTTCAGGTCAATTTAGTACAAATGCCGATGGCAGTGACCACAGACCTTATTTAGGTGGAAGTTTTCTTGAAGTTATATTAAATCAGAATATAACAAATTTACCAAATTTGCTTAGGGCCGCTGGCATAGAGTTTAAGTCTGAGCAAACAGAGTTGGGATGTTAAAATGCCTAAAGAATTAAATTTATTTCCTAATCAACGTATAGACCTTGAGGATTTGAGATACGGAACTCGTACTTTTACGGTCGATTCCCTCAAAGATCACGTACATAGGCTATTTAGCGGCGATTATAGTGGTGGGTTTGTTTTAGAAGGGTTTCGCGTAGAGATATCTAACGCCGCAACCAGGATGATAACGGTCCATAATGGTCTGGCCCTAGATAGAGAGGGTCGCTTGATTACCTTTGAAGAGGGATCAAACTTCAAAAACAACTCCGACGCATCATCCCCATCAACTCAACTTACATCAACCCCAGGTACGTACTGTGTTTATGTTGAGTTCCAACTTGTTGATAGTGCTAAAGACTCAAGAGCTTTTTGGGACCCAACATATGAAAATGCAGACATCGTGGACGCCCCTGGCGGTGATACACACTCTGCTCAAAAGGGTAAAGAGACCTTAATAGATGTACCTATCAGATTGTGCCGCTCTTACGATATTGGATTTCAATCTGGATCTTTTCCAGATTCGTCAGACCCAAACACACTTCGCATACCATTAGCCAGTGTAGTGGTTGCTAATGAAGCAATCAGCGTAGGCTCTACTGAAAAAGCACAAACAACAATTCTTAAGTCACCTAATGTTACGCTAGGTAATAGCATTACGGAACTCGTATGTTCTAATACGCGCCACTTCCCGACATCTGGTACTTTCTCTGTATACAATCAAGATACTGGTAGCCAAATTACGCTCAACTCAAAAACGTCTTTTGGGTACACTAATAATGACCGCTACAACGGGAAGATTACAGGTATTTCGTCGCTTCAAGAAAGCTCTGACGGAACCAATGAGATAATGGCTGGAGACCTGTTAGTGGCTACTACAGGTCCAGATTATTTAGTCGCAGGAAGTCAGTACGACAATCGACCCATGTTTTTCTCGTTCACAGATCCGTCGTCTGCTACGAGCGAGCCAACTGTAGGGTCTAAGTTTTCTGATGAAACAAGAAACCTTAGATATTTTTCTGGTAAAGCGTTAATCACAAATCCAGATCCTACTACACCAGCAACCACTACATATAATAACGATAGGGTCGTAACGCACCCTAGAAATCGTGTAGAAAACAACATAAAAAATTCTCAAGATTTCTTTAGAGTTCTTGGAACTCTTATCCGAGAGATGAAATACGGTAAGCCTATATCTATGACCGGTTTGGCCCAGGGTATTACCACTGATGATGACACTGCTATTACACACCAAGCAAAGAATAAACTGGTAGACACTAGTGAGTTTTTTACGGAAGACCACGAAGGTGCAACGGTAACGTTTACTAGTGGTAGTAACAATGGTCAATCTGCTGAAGTGTCTGCTGTTATTGGAGACCACGTACTTATATTCTCTACCTCGTTGAATAATAATGTAGCGGTTGGTGACGCTTACAAATTAGAAAAAGGAATACTTACTAGTGAGCAATATGTAGACACTCGTAAGATGGGGACCTTAACCGAGGTATACGACGCAAGAATTGATAAGTTAAATAGGACTTATCAAAGTAGCTTGCAGCACAAACTTCAAGCAAATAAACCATTTCTAATTACTATTGGCGACGGTATTAATTCTTTTGGTGACTATAACGTCAGCGGTTCCGAAGATATTGGCGCAGTAATAAACGATATTTTAGATAACACATCAGATTATACTAGCAGACAATTTGAGTATCTTGGTGGGACAATCTACGTTAAACGTGGGGAGTATATACTTACTTCGACGGCCAAAATAAGACCAAATATACATGTTAAAGGTGACGGACCAGACAATACTAAGATTACTGGTACCTACACAGCGGCGTCAGGTAGTAAAGATTGTTATTTTAATATTAAAGCTACTACAGCCGAAACTGGAGAAAGCAGAAAAACGATACCTGGAGTTAAATTTTCTGACATTTACTTAATAGGTAGAGCAGAAGGTTCTGATATAAGTGGGTCGCTTGGTGGTAATTCTGATGTAAACTCTGGCGGTCGAGATAGTATAATTCAAGCAAATGAAACTGAAGCAGTGTTTAACTTTACGTTAGACAACGTTCGAATCAAAGGTGGCTCGCTATACACAGCAATTAGTGGAGATGGTACCGGGGTAGGACAAGCAAAAAGCTCTGCGGTTATTTTAGGAAATTCTTCTCAAGAAACTGCGATGAGAGATATAAAAATTCTCAACTCTAGGTTTGAGGTTACCGGAAGAGGTATTAATTTCAATAACACTGCCAGGAACGTAAAGATCGATAACTGTACTTTTGTTTCTGAAGAGACTGATGGTGCGGATGATATTGGCGGTGACTTTAGCTTCGTCGGTATGGTTGAAGGTATTCGATTTGGCAAAGCTTCATCTAATGCATACGCCTACGGTGAAAACTCTTCAAAAGCTGGCGGTGCGATCTCAATTACCAATTGCGACTTTATGGGTCAGCAAACTAACATGACCAGTAGTGCCGAAAGAGGCTGGGTATACTTTGCATCGAGCTTGAAATGCCCGTCAGTTCGAGTATCTGGGTGTAATTTTGTTGGTGATGTATTAGGTAAAGATGAGTCACAAGGTTATCCCGCTGATTTTGACTATAAATCAGGGTTATGCATCCGAAACAATGCAGACATAACTCTTTTAGTTAATGATTGTCACTTTCATACAATAGATAGGGGATTAACTCTTACTGCGGGAAGAAATGTTTTAAAGTCTTGTATTTTTGAATCCGTTCAAGACGGTGTAACGGTAGATGATGGGGCATCTATAGCTGACTTTGACACCTCAAATGACGGTCTTATTGATATATCAGTAAATCTGCACGTAGAAGGGTGCAATTTCATAAACAATCTCGGCAGTTCAGTAAACACCATTGGCGGAACGGGCATAATATTAGGCGATATCTCTAGTAATACATCTCAATCAAGTAGAGTTACTGTTAAAAGTTGTGTTTTTGAAAACTCAAAGATTGCATTAGACTTATCATTACTTTCTACTGTTGCGACAACATCAGCGCAAGTTGCCGCAACAAATCCAACTGTTTATGACTTAATTGAAATATCGTCCTGCACATACAGAAATGTTAGTGCTGAAGTTGTGAAGATGGGTGCTACAGGCACAGCTTGTTTTGCTTCTGGAGCGCAAGGCACAGTAGGTACTAGTAATAAACAAAAATGGATTGTTAGAAACTTTAACTACAATAACAATGTACACCAACGCTGTAGTACTGGAGATTCAAACTGCGTAATGATTTCCGGTGGGCACGTCGTAGCTAATGGTAATATTTTTGACGGTTCGCAAAGAACAGTTAGTCAAGATTGCCTATACTTAATTGCTGGAGCTAGATCTTCTGAAGTGTGTGGAAATAGTTTCCAAGGTTTAGAAGGCGATTCAAGTTCTGTAAAAGTAACAGCGATTAAATTTGATGTTCCTTTTTGGAATACAACTTCGGATAACACGACCATTAATACTAATGATTACGTTACTGTTGTTATGAATGACAATAAAATTCTTTGTAGAGACAAGTCTGCTGCTGACGGACAAAATAACGGAATATTACTAACACCTTGGGGTCATGGTGTTATAGGTCAAAATGATCGAGTAAGCGTTGTTAATGGTACTTTTTTAAATAATGATTTTTCATTAACAAATATGAATTTTGGAATACTTGCTAGGCAAGACATTGGCGTTACATCTTCTGACCAACTTTCTACAAGCACAAACATCACTGGTACAACACTTCCTATGGAAGCAACAAAATATCGGAATTGGGAGTGGTTCTCGTTAAATTGTCAGAACAATAAGATTATGAGTTACTTTACTGATGGTGTTGGAAGTTTTGATGCACAGGGTAACGATTTATTTGCAACCTGGTCTTTTAGTGGTGGTTCCGAAAAGTGGTTTTTAACAGCAGGACCTGTGCAAGAAGGTATGACATACACAGCACAACAAACTGCACTCGGAAAATTAGTCGCGTTTATGGATATGCGATTTTGTAAAAAGCATGGGACAGTCAATATATCTAATAATATATTGCGGGACATGACAACGTCTGTTGTTAAAACAAGTCCGGTGGGTGCCTTAGGTATAAAAGATTTTAATACGTTAGTTGGTATACGTATACTAAGATTTCCAGGTACTTTAAATATATCAAACAATGTAATAGACGGGGCACCTCTAATCGTAAAACATACTTGGGGAGCCGGTTCAGAAGAGGCAACAGTAGCAGGCGGCATTCAGGGAGAGTTTATTTATACTCACGGTTATGGGCTTTGGCTTTCTGAAGGTAATAATGCAGATAGTAAACCTTGCAGAATGACCATCACTAATAATGACATAAATTGCACCACTCAAGGTTGTGCTGTAGATATATCAGGCGTACCAACAAACCTGAAACAAGAAAATAAAACTCCTGCTTTTTTCCCAAGCCTACACTTTGCTTGGAATACGGTTAGGGGTCTTTGTGATACGTCGAGTTATCACGGCCACTCTGGTGTGATTAGAATTTTTCCTAACTCTTTTGATGGCGGTAGAACCACTGTTTTTGTTGTGGACGATGATAAATCACTTAACGCTGGTTGGATGCGAACAAATAAATGGGAAGGCGAAATTAAACTGTATAATAATACTCTTTACGACACAATTTTCTACATAGACCCGGCTTCAGATGGGAAGAGTATAGATCATTGGGACGACACATACGGTGATAATGCTACTAATAATGTCGGTATTGTCATGTCAGGTAATACAAAAATTGTGCCTGGAGATCGTTTTCAACTGGTAGATCTTTGTGGGTTTACTGAAGATAGAGGTCGTGACTGGTTTGGTAGCACTGCAAATAAACCAAAAGACCCAGAATTAAACGATTCTGATAACGTATCGAGCAGTAGAAGAGATTCTCCGTTTATTGTGGTTGAGACAACCCTCGTTGTTACGGGTGATAAAACAGAGAGAAGACGTATTGTAAGAGGGACCCGAACTGAAGGCGACATCTACGATGCAAGTGGTATTTAGTCCGAATTAAAGGAGTTTTAACATGGGCGATATAATTAGTTTACTCAGTAATCATCCAGAAGTTGTTCTTCCTTTCTTCTTGAACGCCGTGGTTTCTGCCACAAAGAAATTTGTTGGTGTGAAAAGCATGAAAGAGATTGGACTCAACCGTTGGGTTGTCCCTGCCACAATGCTATTGGGGGTTGTCCTGGTGTACGCTCCCTTTACTGGAGAAAACTTCTTCTTTAAAGATGTGCCTCAAGGTGCGCTTTGGATTTATGGGGGCTGCATGGGATTTGTGGCTAATGGTCTATACGCTTTTCATAAGAAAACTCTTCTTGGCCGATAGGGTTGAGGAGAGGTCACGTCACACAATTGGTTAGATGCTTGCTAAGCGATTAGTAAAAAAGACACAAGGGTTCAAAATAATTTACTAGGTTGTCCATTAAAAACGGTTTTAAATATGATTGTATTAAATGTTTTATCTAAGTTTTTTAGTGGTGTATGGGAATTTTTAAAAAGTACCTTGTTTTCCAAAGAATGGTGGGACAAGTATTATTGGATTCCTGTCGCTTTCTTGGTTGGATTGATCCTGTGGATCCTGACTGGTGGGAAGAAAAGCCCAACAGAAAAGGTCATAGGCCGTCTCAACGACATCAAAAAATCAGAGCGAGAAAAAATTGCGAAGATTACGAAAGAATCGAATAAAAAAGACTCTAAGTTTGAAGACGAAGCTAAAAAACAAAAAGAACATATTCAGAAAGAAACTGACAGAAAAGTTAAAGACGCAGAAGATAACATAAAAGAAGAAAATAAAGCGTTGGAAGATGACAGTGATGCTGTCAATAATATACTCAACGATATATTGGACTAAATAATGCTTAAATTCGTCGCTATAGCCCTCCTGGTGTGCTTCCCTATCCCTACCCTTGCTGAAGGGCCTGTAAAGCTAATACGTGCTAATACAGCGGTCACATTTGATACAGACATGCAATGTATGAGTAACGCAACTGCGTTAAAGCTATATGGGAAGATAAAATTGTGTGAAGAAACTTGTGAGATAAAGTTAAAGGGTCTTTCGGACTTAAGACTTGTAGATCAAGATCTATTTGATAAAAAACTTCTAAATCAAGAAAACAAGTACCTAAGTATAATAAATGAAAAGGATAATTCGATAGAACTTCTGCAAAGCGAAGTTTTATTAAGTTTACAAAAAGATGATTTCTCTTGGTGGAAAGCTACTCTGGTGCTAGTTGGGGGTGTGGCCGTGGGGTCGGTAACCACGGCACTCGTCCTTCGTTACTCTAAGTAATAGGGGGGCACCAACCACACCAAGAGGATTGAATGAAAGTAGCTATATACGTTTTTTGTGCCGTGGCTTTTAGTTTAGGATACCTTATTTACTCAGAAGCATCCCGCAATAACTCGGGAAAGTAATGTGCCCCTCTTGCGGATATTGGGGGGCAAAGCATAAAAAATGGTGTAGGCAGTACGGACGCCATTAAGGTGAAGGAGCATTAAGTTGAAGAACAGCAAAGACCTTTACGAATCAACTTTAGTCTGGTTAGGAACTTGGAAAACTCCACACGGACTTACCCTAAATGGGTTTCATGTTTGGTCTAAGCAAGGTACTTGGTGCGGAGTTTACGAATCTTTCTTTCGTGCTCGTGCAGAAGCAAGCATGTGTGAAGCTTAAAGCTCAAATAAATCATTGAATAAGCTGATTTATCAGCGTATATGGGGTAGTATTCTTTAAGGATTACTACCCCTTTTTTATTATGTTTGAAGCAAGTGTATTAAAAGGTCAGTCTGGCAAAAAAAGCATGATTATTGCCTTAGACGACATATTTCCAGAGTGTGAGTCTCTCACTAAAGACACAAAACTGCCTAGATTAAGCTGTTGGATTACCCCCAACAGTTGTCACAAGGGAAACTACACCAGTTGTATGAGCATTCTCGTAGAACGTGCTTACCGCATATTCGACGCTATGCCAGACCTAGAACTGATGATACTGCATTGGTCGGCACATTACCCAGGTGCCCCAAAAAATGAAAGGCGTTGGGGAATGATACTAGATAGAGATGAAAATACGCAGATGAAAATAAGCCCTCTTAATAAGTGGGCGGTAAATAGTATAGAAAAAAGAATAGGCCAGAGACTAGCGGTGACCATGGATCTATAGCTTGACTTGGTAGTCTCTTGGTGGTATATAAAAGTTAACTTTTAAAAGGATATAGATAAAAATGCAATTGGATATTTATTCTAACTATACAGCTATAAGTGGCGTTTATGACTCAGATATTGTAGATCAAGCCACTCGGTTTAGGAAGAGTGGTTATCGCCACGTAGCTTCTTTTAAAAGCCGTCATTGGGACGGCTACACCAGATTATTTAGTAAGAATAAGGGTCTGTTCCCAACGGGCCTAAAAGATAGAGTTGTTCGTCAATACAAAAAGCACTACCCAGATGAACCTATAACAATTAATGACCACAGGGATTTTAAGTCTCCAAAACATATCCCAAAGGTAGAGGATGTCCCACTAAAGGAAGTCACTTTAAGAAAGCACCAGGTTCGGGCGGGTAATGCCATGATAAAGAAACGCCACGGTGTTCTTTGGGCAGCTACTAACTCTGGTAAGACGGAAACCGCAATCGCAGTCATAAAAGCTTTGGATTTACCAACACTCTTCTTGGTTAAGGGAAAAGATCTGGTTGCTCAAACGTACAAGAGATTTCAGAAACGTTTGGGGGAAGAGGATATTGGCTTAGTCATGTCTGACAAATGGGATGTTCGTAAGTTCACAGTAGCTTCTGCGGACACACTTGCAAGGAGACTCACTCCTCACAAACTTTCTGACAGTAGTAGAGAGCGGCAGGCGATGGTTAAAGAGTTATTGACCAGTGTTAACGTCGTAATCGTGGACGAGTGCCATACTGCGGCGTCAAAAGGCCTTTGGAACGTCGTCCGGTTTTGTGAAGCACCCTACAGGTATGGCCTTAGTGGAACGCCCTTTAAGCGCGGGGATAAGCAGGACTTGAAGCTCGTCGCTCTTACGGGTGAAGTTTGCTGTAAGATTACCAATAAGGAGATGATTGAAGACGGTGTCAGTGTCCCCACTGAGATCAAATTTTTTGATATTGACTCTCCCGATCTCACCAAGGTTAGGGACTATCAAGAGGCTTACGACCTCGGTATCGTAGGTAATGCTAACAGAAATAGAGTTATCTGTGAACTTACCGACCATTACTATACTCAAGGGAAATGCATCCTCATAATCGTTAAAAAGATTGACCACGGACATCGTCTTGATCATCTTCTCTACGAGTTCCGAGACGGTGCGTTTATACCCCACTACTTTATCCATGGCGACACCCCCCTTGATGAGCGCACTGAAAGAATTGAAGGTTTTTCCAATGGAATAACTCGTGTTCTGATTACCAGTAGTATTCTTGATCAAGGTGTTGATATTCCTAATATCGATGTCCTCATCTTCGCAGCAGGTGGTAACAGCTACATTCGGGCTATTCAAAGGGTTGGTCGCGGTTTACGGATGCATGAAGGTAAAGATAAACTCTCAGTTATAGATTTTTGCGACAGAACAAATAAGTATCTTGCTAAGCATAGTTTGGATCGAATTGAGAGTTATAAAAAGGAAAATTGTTTTGATATTGAAATTATTGATGATTTGAGTTCCATATGAATATTACAGAGTTAAAAAGCGGTGATGACATACTAATTACTTTGCTTAGGTCCCGTCCAGCAAACCCTGTTCGTGTGAGGGAAGAGACTATACACCGAACAAAGGATGCGTTTAAAAGGACTCCCAGATCTTTTACTGGTGGTAAAGGTATCGTATTAGCTAATGCGGATAAGATATTGACTATACGTTTTACTAGCAATACAGCCTCTAGCTTTGAAGGTGTTGCAGAGTTGCAGTACGAGGCCATACGGGACATTCACATATGGCAGGGTGAGACAAACGCAGATACTGTTGTTCTTAAAAGAAAGCTTGATTTTGAACTGGAGATACCCGTTGAGTTTCCACACACTATGCCTGCAACTAAAATTTACAGGAAGAAAGTGAACCTGTTATGGACAGATACAAAGTAAACCCAAGCTATAAGAAACGGCACGTTATTCCTAGATACGTCTGGCTTACCAGCGGAGTGGGTAACTATACTAACCAAAAGTCCGCAGAGTTCATAGCGAAGAAAGCCGCAGGTATAGACGAATTGTACTATGATGACGTATCTCGTATAGAGAAGTCCCCTTTTATTCTATGTACAAAAGATGAGTTCCTGGCACACGCTGCAAATAACAAAATATACAAGTATGGGACGCAGATATTTAGTACTGGCGCTTCTGCTATATCCGCGTGTGTTTCTGGCATATCTATGCCTGATTGGGGATATGTTTCATATGGTGCATATCGTGGGTCCTCAGTTGATAGAATTAAGCGATCTATATTGAAAGAGATGTGCTATGAATATGAGGCTGATAGACAGGGGATTCTCCCCAACCCAACTCAGTTGGTAGAACATGTCCAGTGTGCAGACGATAGAGAGTACTGTGTCCTGGTCGCAGCAATGATTATAGAGTAATTATGGCATACGGAACACCGATAGATATAAAGGACGTAACACCGCCTGAGACGGTCGAGATCATCCTACACCACAATTACCCTCTGAAGTACACCAGAAGCGGTCGTGGGGAGTTTTCTTGGGTGATTACGAAAAACACTACGTCTACTAGGTCAGAGGACATCACACACATGGTAGGGAGACTATCTAGTATTGATCTGGATGAGAAGAAGATCTACGTGTATGGAGGTCCGTATGCTGGGGCCGGTATGAGTCTGTCTTTAGTGGGTAGGGGTATACGTAAGGAAGCAAGTGCAGAGATACCGTTTAATTATATAGGACAACTGTGGCTTTTAAAGCAGATAGAAGTACCTGTTATATCTGAAAAGTATGGGCGACTAAGCACACAAAAGGTGCAGGTAAAGTTTTGAGTAAACTAGTACTTTATTACAATGATGATAATGATACGATAGAGCTTTTATTTAAAAACGATGATTTAAAAAGTTTCTTATCTACTTCTATACCTCAATCGAACAGAACTTGGTTTTCTAAAAAATCTTGTTGGGTGATTGTTCCAGATTCTCTGCCAGATGTCATTGCTTTTTCGAGGCACCTTTTTAACCAAATTGAATCAAGTTCTCTTCCAATAAACTATCAAAAAATTATACAAGATGTTTTACAAGATAATTATAATAAAAGTAAAAACAAGGTCAAAATCGACAAAAAATTTAACTCAAAGTACTCCCAACTTTACTTGTTAGACTCGGCTCCAAATTTTGTCGTAAAGGCAGCCTACAAGGCGCTTGTGAAGCACTACCATCCTGATGGGGATAATCCAGATCTGGAGAAATTTAGGAGCGTAAAAGACGCTTACGAGAATATCGTAAAGAGCTAATATTGTTATTTTTTGTAGTCTTTGAAATTAAACGCTTGACGAAAAGAATTTTTTGATCTACTGTTATTGAACTGGCTCTGATTTACTATTTAAAATCAACTAGTTATAAAAAACCCCGGCACCTAAGGGGGGTAAGGGCCGGGGTTAAAAGGTATAAACTGTTCATTGACAAGGTCTGGGGAACAATGCCAACAAGCACAGCGCACATCGTAGCCGAAGCAACAACATATCTAGGATTATCAGGCGACCTTCGTGGTATTGTCAAGAGTTATTTTTTTGATGGTCTTGTTCGAATCCAATCTCAAAGAAAACCTTTTCTTTTTGACCCTATATACGTAGTATATAGGGGTTTTTCTTTTGGTAAGATTTATAACTATATTGTTTTATTTATCCAACAAATCCTTACTCTCATCAAACACTACGTGTTTGATTCGTTACAGGCTATGTTGGATAGAGACGAATTTTCGACGCGCCCTTCGGGCTTGTCACAAATTGTCTCTAATCAAGGAGAATGGTCCGAATTATTTCTTTGGCCTTTTCTTTCTTTCAGCGGTGTTGTAGGTTCGAATTTATTGGCGTCAGTCACTAACAATTCAAAAAGCAGAGTCAGCGTCTCGATGAGTAATTTGAAAGGCACAGTATCGTCTCCCGACCCGGATGATGATGATAACAAGAAGCGACGTAATTCTGAGCAAGAAGAGTTCGTGTCGCACAAGAGTAAAAAAGTTAGCGAGCCAGAGCAATTTACAGCTTTCAAATCTAAGTCCAGAAAGTCGATCCATAACCCTAAAGACATCGTACACAGCGAAGATGAGTTTGTCTCGGAAATTCACACCAAAAACGTTACCGTTAGTGGTGCTGAAGTTATTGAATTTGTTAAGGCTTGTGAGAAGAAAATACAGGATTATAACGACCAGCCATACTACAAGTTGCTGCGTAATGGTGTGTTATCCAAGAAGCGTAGAACGTTTTATAAGTACGTTTTAGGCGCTGCCATCTGTAAGAATTATGGGTTGGACGTTAGACGTTTTATTGAGGCCCAGTACTACTATCACGACAATTGGAGAAGTAGTGCTCCGAACATTTCGTACATCGTCTCTTTGAATTCTCCCTGGAACTCAGTAGGTAGATACAAAAGTTACTGTGAAAAATTTAAAGATGATTTGAACTACTTTGATGACGGTATCGATAATGTTCAACAGTCGTATCGTACAAAGACAACCGATGTACAAATAGACAGTCCCAACTCTGACATGGTTCAGATTTACGAGGAAATGATTAACCATCAGATGCGAACGCAGGGATTGTCTAGAAAGCAGGTTCTTTGGATACTCGGTAATCCAGAGAGCGGTTATATTCCTTGGCAGTATTTAAAGAGCCTTCCGTTGTATCAGGAGCTTGTGGATGCACAAGCTTGGGGGAAGGAAGGTAAGAAAATGGCTTTTTATAGAAAAATAAAATCATATAGAGAATAAGACACATGGAAGCAGAAATTCTGGGGAATTTAAAAGAAGAATTTGATAGGGATTTTCAGAAGGGTATATTGTCGTTAATGTACAGGGACGTTAGGTTTCTGGCATATGCTAGTGATAACTTATCCCCGAAATACTTTTCAGATAAAGACCTGTCTTGGATGTACGCTACGATGCGAACGCATTTTAGGAACACCAGGGCTACGATTACGAAGAGATCTTTGATAGATCGAATTAAGATTTCGGTTAACAAGGGTGAGATAGACCGTGTTCGGGTAAAGTTCTTTCAGGAGTTATATAACTTCATGTGTGAGGATGACCTGACCGATGCGGGATATATCGAAGCTCGGGTTGTCACATTTGTTAAGAAAAACTTAATGAAAGAGGCTTTTGTAAAGGCTCAGGCAGTCTATCAGAAGGGTGAGTACGAGGACGTACCAAAGGTTTTTATCGAGGCCTTTCAGAAGGCTGATATCCAGTTTAAAACGGGACAGACCTACCCAGACGTAGAAGGGTACCAAGATAGGATAAGTAGGCGCTCTGTTAAGCGTAGGATTGTCCCTACGGGTATTCTTGAGTTGGACAGCTTCCTTCGTGGTGGAGGTCTTGGCGAGAAGGAGATGGGTGTAATACTTGCCCCTACCAATCGTGGTAAGTCGATGTTCCTGAAACACATAGCTGAATTCAATATGTTAAAGGGTCTTAAGGGAATTATCTTCACGTTAGAGATGAGTGAGGACAGGTACTTGGATCGTTTTGATATGAGTGTTTCTAACATGACTAGTACTGAGACATCAGAGCGTCCTGAGATGGTTGAGAGGCGTATTTTGGAGATGATGAACGACGAAAATGTAGGGAATGTTCACATCAAAGAGTACCCGACTAAGTCTGTGACGGTAGACAACCTGAGAAACTATGCTGACAACCTTAGAAGGACCGGGTTTTTCCCAGATTTTGTTGTAGTGGATTACGCAGACTTGTTGAAGTCTGGCCAGAAATTTAGTGAGGAGCGTCACAATCAATCACACATTTATAAGACGCTTCGCGGTTGGGCTGTAGACGAGCAGATACCTATTTGGACGGCTTCCCAGGCTAACCGGGGGTCTCTGAGCAAATCTCAAGTGACTGTAGCCGATATTTCCGAGGATTTTGGTAAGGCTATGATCGCTGACGTTATTGTGGGTCTTTGTCAAAACAAGAAAGAGAAAGAACAACAGGAGATGCGACTGTTCCTAGCTAAGAATAGAGACGGTACTTCTGGTACGGAGGTGACCATAAGCACTAATTTTGCTCATGGTAAATTTTATGATGCGTTATAAAGGATATTATTATTATGAAACTTGTATTTCCCTGCGAAGAGAAGCATCTAACATATGAACTTTATAGGATGTGCGATATTTTTGTGCCCGAGTACGATCCTTCAGAGATAAAGGTTCGCGTTGGTAAGGGTAAGTATAGCTACGCGGCACTGGCTATGTTGGATAGGAAAGAACTAGTAATATACCCCGCTTATCACTATAGGCACCCAAGTGACCTCCAATCTACTTTACTACACGAGGTTGGTCACTTTGCTTTTTGTGATGATCCTGAACATGGTCCTGGGTTTAAAGAGTATTACGATCTTTTGTTAGATAGGCAGGAATCCATCGACGAGAAGGTCATACCAGATACGTATGAAGAATTTCTTTACGCCAGACCCGTCCGAGAAAACAGATACGAATATACTTGCACTAACTGCAAACATATACTGTTTCGGAAAAAGCGTGTGGAATTGAACTGCTTTCGTTGTAATGACCCTATGTTGGAAAGTCGTATTGTGGCATGAAAAGGGAAGATTTTTTATCAAAGTTCGATTTTCCGAGCTACGTATCTAAAAAGTTTGTGGACAACTATTCTACTTCTAATGAGGACAGGATAAGGGTCCACTGTCCTTTCTGCGACGATAATAAGGGCCACCTTTACGTTTTATTGTCTGCTGGCCTTACTTATTGTCAGCGATGTAAATATGACCCAAAATCCCCTGTAAAGTTCATTTCAGACCTAGAAAATATATCGATAAGTGAAGTCTTGTCTATGGTAGACGATGGGGCTTTTTCTTCTAGCTCTGACTTGGATGTAGAGGATATCGTAGATGGTATTTTTGAAGAAGATCAAGTCGTTGAGTTTACGTATAAGTCCTTATCTTTTGGCACTGAATTTGTGTCGATCTTTGAAGCTGTGGATATCCCAAGCATAGATAATATGTTGGGAGTGTCGAGACGGTACTTGAACATGAGAGGACTAGATGACGAGACCATAAGGAGCTTTGACATTAGGTTTTGTTACCAAGGACAGTACTCCGGTCGAATCGTGGTCCCTTGCTACCATGAAGGGGCACTAGTGACGTTCGTAGCCAGGGATCTATTTGGGGATAGCGACAGAAAATATCTAAACCCAAAGGGTAATAAACAGTCTGACTTCCTTTTCAATCTTGACGATGTAACAGGCGAGACCGTTGTGGTCACTGAGGGAGTGTTTGATGCTATTAGTGCGTCTAAAGTAGCCCCGACTGTGGCGTCCTTTGGTAAGTCTTTATCAAAGAGACAAATAAGTATGTTAAACGAATTTAAGAAAGTTATTTTTTATTGGGATTTGGATGCTTATCCTCAGGTAGAACAGTATTGTAAAAAATTACAGGCGGAATGCTTTGTAGTTTTGCATTCTGATGGTAAAGATGCTGGTGAGAGATCTGCCGAAGAAAATTACGAATTGATAATCAACTCAGTTCCTGTAGATAGTGTCTTGTATCAAATGTTCAAATTAGAACATTTCTCTTGACTAAGGCATCTCTTTAGACTACACTAATAATTCGCTAGTTGTATCTTAGTATACTTGGAGATTAAATTGAGATTGTTGAAAAGCCGTTCTGCGGAAACAAAAAAAGTTAAAATACAGATTTATGTGTCCCCTGTGGATCATAAACACTTGGTCGAAGACAGTGAAAAGTGTGGAATCACTATTTCAGAGCTTGTTCGAAGTTTAATTAGAAAACACTACGACAAGAAGCTTGATAGGATTTGATGCGTCCTGAATGTTTTGGGGTTGAGTTTTACGACGAATCTGGAGTTGAGTGTCCTCACCACGAATGTCTTTTAAGAGATGAGTGTGTGAAGACACACCAGTCTGCGATGGGTCTCTTTGCAGAGAAGAAGTTGAAAAGAGATCAACAAGAAGCGCAGGGAGAGAAGTTAAAGCGAGTCTACAAAAAACAAAGGGATGCTTTTTTTAACAGTGTTATTGAGCGAGGGAATCAGTTTCCAAAGCAGAAAAAAGGTTATAAAAAGCCCGCAAGGTTATTGTACCAAGATGAAGGTTATCCTAAAGATGCGTACATATTTGAGATTAGGGACTTTTTAGATACAAATGGTTTTGAATGTAATGCAACTAAGTTTCTACATTCTTTTTATAGAGATAATGATCAGTTCTTAATCAAAGTTGATTTGCGAAGAAAGAATTCGATCTTGGTATATTTGAGAGACGATCTAGCGCAGTTGTTGAGTGAAAAAGGGGTAAAGTGCAGATCTTTATATGATTCTGAGTTGCCAAATTTTCCAGATTATTTATGTTGGGCGGCTCAGCTTTCAAGCAAATCTGAGTTAAACAGAACGATAGACTGTATGAAACATTGTTACGGGTTAGAGTGATGGTATTAAATAATTTTTTATGTAAAGAATGTGGGACCAAAAGGGAGTACGACTACCGCAACTCGGAGATAGAAAATCTTCGATGTAAAGAGTGTGGTAGTGACCAAATTAAATTACAGCTTTCAGCACCAGCAATAGCAACTTTGAATACGAAAGAACGAATGAACAGCGCACTAAAAAAACGATCAGTAAACGACCACAAAAAGAATTTCGATGACAGACTTGAAGCAGCAAAAGAAAAGTACGACAAAAAATTTATCTAAAGAACAAATCCTGGCGAAAGTATTTGCGTCTATAGATATTCCTAAAGAAAAAGACAGTCGTTATAAATTTACCTTACTAGATAATCTTATAGATATTGATAAGATTTATCGTAAGTTCGCGCAGGACAATCCAAGTCTTATTGCCGTCGATACAGAAACCCAAGGTTTGAAGTGGACGGATAAGATTATTGGCTTGTCTTTCTCCTGGTCCGACTCCGACAATTATTACATACCGTTTAGGCACGAGTGTGATGACCACCAGATGGATATTGAGGATTGTAGAGACATACTTAATGATATGTTTGGGCATGAATCAAAAAAGTATGTGTTTCATAACTACAAGTTTGATTACCACAAGCTTAAGAAAGATGGGATCGTAATAGGTGGAGAGATACATGACACAATGCTAATGCATTATGTTTTGGACGAGAACGAGTCCCACTCTCTTAAAAACCTTGCAGCAAGATTTATTGATGAGAAAGCTCATGAATACGAAAAAATCATTGCCGATATTAGACGAAAGCTTGCGAGGTCTTTGAAGATCAAACTTAAGGACTTTGGATTTGAGCATATACCCATTGATATAATGGTTGAATATGCGTGTAGAGATACGTTGTACACTTTAAAGCTTTTTGAGCACCTTTTGGTGGATGTAGTGGGAGACTCGGACATCTTTAAGGTTTATTTGCGAGAATTAGATCTTCTCCCGGTGCTTTGTTACATGGAGGAAGAAGGAGTTTATGTTGACCAAAACATTCTAATCGAAAAATCGAATGTGTTGGGGGATAAGCTTGAGGTGTTGAAGGGAGATGTTTGGGGGTTAGCGGGGGTTGAGTTTGACTTAAACAGTCCAACACAAATTGCGTCGATTCTTCAGCAGAAAGGGATACATACATTCCAGTACACACCGAAAGGTAAGATGTCTACGGACGCAAAAGCATTAAAGGGTATTTCTGGAAAGTTTCCCTTTATCGCAAAGCTTTTGGAATATAGGGATGGGTATAAAACGAAATACACTTATACGGACCCTTTGAGGGGGCACTGCGATGACCGCTCGTATATACACTGTAGTTATATGCAAGCAGTGGCTGTGACGGGAAGATTGACTTGTAAAAACCCAAGCCTTCAAGTGATACCGAGGAGTACAGGTATACGTAATTCTTTTGTACCGCCAGGTGACGAGTACATAATTGTACCTATCGATTTGAGTCAGGTAGAGCTTAGGATGACGGCGCATTACAGCAACGATAAAATCCTGATGCATGCCTATACGTATGAAGAGGATATTCACACCCGGACTGCGGCAGAAATTTTTGATATTGACTTGGAGGATGTTTCCAAGGAGCAAAGAACTATCGCAAAACCTATTAACTTTGGAATTATTTACGGTATTGGGCCGACGAGATTGGCCGAGACCCTAAGTATCTCTGTTTCTGACGCTAAGCACTATATAGAAAGGTATCTTGAACGCTATGCGGGTGTTGCGAAGTTTATTGAAAAGTATAAAAGAATAGCAAAAAAGGAAGGTTTTGTAAAAAACTACTTTGGCAGAGTTCGCCACCTGAACCATTTGAAAGACTCAAATATTGAGGAGTGGAGGCGTGAGCGATCTTATAGACAGGCTGTAAACTTTGTCATCCAGAGTTCTTCAGCGGATATGTTCAAAATTATCCTTATTCGTTGCCACAAATTATTGACGGGTACGAAGTCTAAAATGGTTATGAACATTCACGATGAGTGTGTTTTTTACATCCACAAAGATGAGTTGTCTTTAATTTTAGAAATTAAAAAGGCTTTTGAAGATTGGAACTTTAAAGTGCCAATTATAGCAGAGGTAAGTTGGAGTGATGTCTCTTGGGGGGACAAAAAAACATTGGAGTTATAAATGAGTGAGATAGACCAGCATAAAATGAATGTGAATGGTAACAAGTTTGATATTACAGATCTTTATCTGAAGTTAAATCCTGTAAAAGATGTGAAGATTGACTTTTCTAACATTCAGGAAGAATTTTTTAGACAGCCTGAATTGGTAGCTGCATATGGCTACCTTTGCTCTGTTGCAGAAAGCCAGGAAAAACAAGTTGAATATCAGCTTGAGAGGGTATACGCCGTGTTGGACCACCAAACGAGGTCAGACTTTGAGGCTGCTGGAATAAAGAGCACAGAAACGAAACTGAAAAACACAATTATTACAAACCCAGAGTATCAAGAATTGAGGCTTGAGTTAATTGAGGCGCGGAAGCAGAAGCAACTTTTTAAGGCAACCTGCAACGCTTTGAATCATAAGCTACAAGCTTTGATAAATGCCGGTGCAGATCAACGAAAAACAACAGTAGAACCAAGAGTCTTTGAACAATAGGAGAAAGATAATGAGTAAATATGAAGATTTTATTAGTCTTGATTTAGGCGAGATGAAGAGTGATGAGCGTCAGTTTGGCAAAAGAAAGCGTATCGACCGCTTGAAAATTCCGGCAGGAGAATCAAAAGTAATTCGATTTTTGAGAGGTCCACGAGATCCTAAATTTTATATTGTAAGGAAGCAACACTGGGGGATCCCCATTGGGATGAGTAAGACTCCACCACTACCTTGTAATTATAGTCATTTTGAGGAGCCTTGTTTTTTCTGTCAGACTGTAAATGACTATTACAATGCAGGGGATCCTAGAAAGCAGGACCTAGCCCGTCGTATGAAGGCAAGTGCATCTGTTATGTCGAACGTGATTGATGTAGATGACCCGCATAATGAAGACGGAACACCAAAGGTTCAGATTTATCAGTACAGTTGGCGTTTATTTTCGGACATCCGTTCTTATTTCCAAAACCCTGAGTACGGGGACTTAACACATCCGATGACGGGTCGTAATTTTAAAATTACAGCCAGTGTTACTTCAAATACAGGTGACCGGGCTTGGACACGATACGATATCCAGGTTGGTGCTAGTCCGAAGGAATTGGTTGTCCCAGAGGCGCTTGATAATTTGTATGATCTTGATGTTGAATTTCCGGTGAAACATTGGAGTTTGGAGGAGCAAGAGCAGATCTTTGAAGGAGTCTTAGATCCTCGTACAGGGTCTCCACAGGTTTCTTTAGGTGGCAACACTACCGAGACTAAACGTATTGAGACTAGCGTTGTTGAGGAGAAACCTGCTCCAGTGGAGGAGAAGGATGAATTCGAACCTGCTGCACCTTCTGAAACTAAAGTTGAGGATGCCGATGAGTGGGATGAAGTTTTGTCCGAAGATTCAGAGGCATCAGAAGGTGATAAAGACATCTTGAAAAAGCTGGATGAACTCAAAAAAGTCGCTCGCGGGGGTAAGGGATGAAATTACAGTCTACCTCTAGAAGTAAGACGAAGTCTGTGAAGAGCGCCGTGTCGGGGACAAAACCCGACGCGGATCTTTCGACCGATAAAGTAAAAGCTTTATCTAAGCTGATGGCTGATGTAAGTAAAAAACATGGAGATGGCTCATTGATGAAAATGGGTGAATCTCCTGTTAAAGATATCGGTGTTATATCTTCCGGTAGTATAGGCATTGATTATGCGTTTGGTATCGGGGGGTACCCACGTGGAAGAATTGTTGAGATTTTTGGTCCTGAGTCCAGTGGAAAAACAACCCTTACATTGCATGCAATCGCAGAGTGCCAACGGGCTGGCGGCGTGGCTGCGTTCATTGATGCGGAGCATGCTTTAGATTTAGCATACGCTACGAATCTTGGTGTGAGTGTTGATGATCTTCTTTTCTCCCAACCAGATTATGGTGAACAAGCCCTTAATATTGTTGAAGACATCGTTAAGGCCGATGTTGTTGATCTTGTTGTTATAGATTCTGTAGCCGCTTTGACTCCAAAAGCAGAGCTAGATGCGGATATGGAGAAGAATCATGTCGGACTTCAGGCTCGTATGATGAGTCAGGCTCTTCGTAAACTCACCGCAATAGTGAGTAAGACAAATACGTGTCTGATGTTCATTAACCAAACCCGTCAAAAAATTGGTGTTATGTTTGGAGACCCGACCACCACTCCTGGGGGTAATGCTTTGAAATTCTACTGCTCTGTTAGAGCGCAGATCAATAGAATCAAGAGTATTAAGGAAGGAGATATATCGGTTGGAAATACTGTGAGAGTTAAAGTTATTAAAAACAAACTCGCTCCACCATTCAAGTCTTGCACCACGGATATTGTTTTTGGAAAAGGCATAGACCGTATGGGAGAAATTGTGGACATGGGAACTGACCTTGGGATTATTGAGAAGTCGGGGTCTTGGTATAAGTACGACGGCAATAACATAGGGCAAGGCAAGAACGCTGTTTGCGACTTTCTTGTTAAAAATAAAGATATAAAAAATATTATTGAAGAGAGACTACTAAAAGAGTTGCAATCAACTACCTGATGTAGTAGAGTAAGGGTATGAAATTGAAAAAAGCCACTATAAATATGGGAAAGACAGTTAACTTGGGCAACTTTGAGAGCGCAAGGTTCGATTTGGCCATCGAAGCCGAGGTAGAGGCCAAAGAGGATTTGAAAGAGCTTGAGAGTGTTGTCTCTGATAGCTTAGACGATATGATTGGTAGAAGGTTATCTTCTATGCTTAAGAACGTTAAGGATAAAGATGAGTTTATATAATATGTGGATTCTTATGGCCATGATGATGGTATCGGGAGTTGATGACCCACACACGGCTAAGGGTATGAAAGAGATGCCTTGTAAGCACGATTACCAATGCGGCCATGGGGATTGCTGGGTCGGTGTCTGTGTTGATGGTGGGTGTCTTGGCTTTCTAAAGTGCGTTTAAATAACTTGGAACATTTTAAATGAAAATATGCTTATTTTCCGATTTGCATGCACACCCGTATTCAAATGGGAGTGTGTTGGAGCATGGGACTAACAGTCGTGTTTTAGACGCTGTTGGTGTTATACGACAGGTTTATACTCACGCGAGAGATTGTGGGGCTAAGTGGGTGTTATTTGGTGGTGATTTATTTGATAGAAGAAAATCTATCGACGTAGACACTTATAATAAGATTCATGAAACTATACTCTCCGAATCTCGTGATGGCGTTAAGAGTATTCTTCTTGTAGGAAATCATGACCAAGCTAATAGGTCTGGCACTATACACGCCCTAGAAAGGTTTAACTCTAGTAGTTCTTGCTTTGTGGCAGATGAACCAAAGTGGTGGTCTCTAGATAAGAGGGCTGGCGTGGGGCTATTTACGATCCCTTACTACGATGATGGGGAAATTATCGCAGCACATGCTGTAGAGGGAATATCAAATAAGCCTGACTGGGTTAAAAAGTCTATCCTATTGATCCATTACGGAGTTCAAGGTGCGAAAATTGGACCTGGGGACTATGTTATTCCGTGTGAGTTGAGTTTACCTATGTTGTGTCCTGACAAATGGGATGTCATATTCAGTGGGCATTACCACATCGGACAACAAATTGGACCGAAGTTTCATTATATTGGGTCTGCCATGCAGCATAGGTGGGATGACGTAGGCTTTGAAAAGTCATTTGTTGTGTTCGATTCAAAGGATATGTCTATTGATAGACAGAAATGTAATGCCCCTGAGTTTTTAGTTGTCGATGACCGTATTGATGTACAAGACGCACATAATAAGTTTGTTCGAGTTGTTAGTAAGTCAGAACTTTCTGAGGCAGATAAAAAAGAGGTATCTGATAAGTTACTTTCTTTGGGCGCACTGAGTGTTGAGTTTAGGTTTACTCCTGAGGATAAAGATATTCCTCTACAAAGGGTGGAGTTATCTGAAGAAAAAGGTTTCTATGGAATATTGGAAGATTACGCAAATTCAGATATAATACCTACTGAAAATTTAGATATTTCAAAGCTTATATCTGTTGGTAAAAAAATTCTTTCAGAAGTCGTAGAGTGATACATGGAACGAGTCTGGCCTCTTGAATTAGCTACTTGTAAATTGTGTAGTACACCTAAGTCAGAGATTGCCTATAGAGGGCGTGGGTTGTGCGATCCTTGTTTTAAAAAGGTTCAGAATAGCGGAGATCTAAGGGCATACAACAGATACCCGGAAGATAGAACGAAAGCATTTGACGGAAGACAGAGGAATTCAAAAGATTTAGCAGACTTAATTTATTGTATACGTAATGTAGGGGTGGAAGAGGTAGCTGACTATCTCAGCATAAGCGGTAGCGTTGTTCGTGAGTGGGTGGAAGACACTGTACCGACCGAGTACATCCAAGATATACGATTGATGAAGAAAGCAATAGCTGATGAAGTTTATGAGTTTAAATACCCAGATTATAAGATAGATCCTTGGTCAAGACCTGGGGATTGCTCGTATGAGGTTTCTATTTAATGGGCGTATTTTTAAATGATCAGACAGCTTTTTTAAAAGTTCACTGTGGAGGACTTCATGTAGAAGAAGTTTTGCAGTGTGCTCTTAACAATGAATCTGGTTATTTTGGTAGAGGGATTATTAGGTGCGACAACAGTAGTCAGTTGTACAATGTTGAGAGAGACTTAAATAAACTTGGTTATAAATATACTAAGCTATCTGACGCAGAGGCGAATGGTTTACTCAATTTACCAGACAAATTTGTAAAAACTTTTGTTGTTGATTGGTATGAGAAGGAATCCAGGGCTTGGGCAGAGTATAGAAAAGGCGGTTATAAGTGATGGAACATCTTTATCTTTGTGTTTGTTTACTTCAATCATTCTACTCAGATTCTTGGAATGATCGGATAGAGAAGAAGATGCCAGATAAGATTTCTACATGCATCTCTGTTATGGACCTGGCTGTTGAGATGGATGCCCCTCCAAACTTGGCTGTTGCTGTGGCATGGCACGAGTCGGGGTTTAATAAGCATGCGGTAAGTAAGGCTGGCGCTCGCGGTCCTATGCAGGTGTTACCTAAATACTGGTGCCCCAACGGTAAGCTGGAAGGGTGTGACCTTCTGGTAGAGGGTATTCGGGCTTTAAAAGTGTATCTAGCAAAGTACGGGGATGAAAAAGAAGCTTTATGCCACTACAATGCAGGTAATAAATGTACCAAAAAATCTAGGTATTATGCTAGAAGGGTATTGGGCACTAAGAAGCGGTTGGCGTATATAGAATCTCTTGTTTTTGAATAATATGTACCAAGATAAAGAATCTTTTGAAGACTTAAAGCGCACTGTCACAGAGGCCATTGAGTTCCTTAAGCGTGAAAACGGTAAGGTTTTAGGCGCTTTTTTGTTAGTGATACTGATCATACTGGGAGCCTCTTTTTACGGATGCTCAAATAAAAACTTATTAGACTTAGACAGTTGTACGACAGACAAACTTTTAGATTGTGTTTCTTCTCATCGCATAGAGACTAGTATTGAGGCAATAAACTTAGTTATTGCTTGCCAAAAAGATATGTGTTTGAGGAGCAGTTCAGAATGCCGGAAGGTTCAGCGTACAAGTTGTGTTATGATTGCGGAGTAATAGTTTTAGATAAATCGTGTCCGATATGTAATAGGCCGCTAGAAGATTGGCCGAATAATTTTATAGAAACAGGTAAACATAAAAGTGGAAATTCAATCTGTAGGAATCAGAAATTTTCTTATAATTGGTGAAGTAGACGCGATTCTTAGCGGTCGCGGACTTACTCGTATTGCTGGGGAGAACCTGGACGACACTACTAGTTCCAGTAACGGGAGTGGGAAGTCTTGTATCTTGGAAGCGGTGTACTGGTGTATTTTTGGGGACACCTTACGCAACATCAGGTCTGCTGACGGTGTGGTAAACAACACAGTGAAAAAGGACTGTTCTGTTGTTGTTCAAATGGTAGATGGTGATACGAAGTACCAAATAGAGAGATACCGAAAGCACACTAAGAAAAAGAACAATCTTTACCTTTACATAAATGGAATTGACTCCAGAGGTAAGGATAATAGAGAAACTCAGGAGTTTATCGAGTCTGTCATTGGGATGGATAAGGTATCTTTTGCCAATTCTATTATCTTTGGTCAGGGTCACAGCAAGAACCTAAAGCGGTTCTCCGAGATGAGTGACGCAGAGAAAAAGTCTACGATGGAGAAGGTTCTTAACATCGAGGCTTTTGCTAGGGCGCATGATCACTCTAAAAAGGCATTGAGTGGCCTTTCCTCCGAGGTAGAAATTCTTAGTAGGGAACGCACACACCACCTGAACAAGATAGAAGATCTTACTAAAAGTATAGTTGAATGTAAGAGGCGAATCGCAGAGGGTGAGCGTGAATTGCTGCAAAAGAAAAAGACCGTAGATGAGGAGCTAGAGTACTGCATTGAAAAGTTGTCCGGCGAGAAAAAAGCCCTATCTGACATGCCTGAAACAAAAGATGTCTCGGATATCGAGGATAGAATTTCTCAGTGTGAGGAGTTAGAGAGGTCTGAAAAGCTGAAAAGGGATAGTCTCACTAAAAGATATCGTGAGAGTAGAGACGAAATCATAGGTCGTAAAGGTAGAATAGACGGCGCTATAGGGTCTTTTAAATCCAGGATAGCTGCTCTTAGCGATGGTAGTGACGCAGGGGAACACTGCAACCATTGTGGGTCTGTAGTAACGGTCGATAGTATTGAGAGCCATAAAGATTATCTTGAGTTTGAGATTGCGGATAACTTGCGATCTGTTAAATCTTTGGCTGAAAAACTAGAGTCTTTGTCTAAATCTTACGAGAGTCGAAAAGCAAAGATAGAAACTTCCATACGGACTGCTAGAGACCTATCTAAGCAGTTTACGAGTGAGTTGATCCATAAAAATAAGATAGAGTCTAAGAAGCAATCTCTTAAATCTCGAATTGAGACATATGCCCAAGAAATAAATTTTCTGAAGAACCGCATTGCAGAGCTTGAAGAGGAGACTGAGGAGGTCCCTTGGAAGGGCGTACTAAGTTCCCAGGAGCGACAAAGAGATGTTTGTAGAGAAAAAATTAAGTCTCTTGACTCTGAAATTGAGGAAAAGTCTGAAGAGATAAATTACGTTAAATTTTGGGTAGACGGGTTCTCTCGAAAAGGTATTCGATCTTTTATGTTGGATAAGGTCGTCCCCTACATAAATGAGAGACTTAATCATTATCTTACCATACTAACAGATGGCGGTATCACTGCAAGATTCAACACCGTAAAACAGTTGTCTTCCGGTGAGTATAGAGAGGATTTTAACCTTGATATTAAAAATAAAAAGGCTTCAGAAACCTACGAGGGTAATAGTGGTGGTGAGAGAAGGCGCGTAGATTTGGCGGTAGCTTTGGCCTTTAATGACTTCATATCGTCCAGGTCTGGCAAGAGGTTTAATATTTTACTTCTAGACGAAGTTTTTGAGGGTGTGGATGCAGAGGGCCTTTACTATGTGATCAAGGTATTGGAAGATCTGGCGCGAAGAAAGTCATCTGTCTTTGTGATTACTCACAGAGACGAGTTGAAGAGTTATTTCAATGATGAAATTGTGTTGCAAAGAAGAGATGGTATGAGCATCTCTGCTTAAGTTTTTTAATTACGGACCTCTAGCTCAATGGTTAGAGCATCCGGCTCATAACCGGACGGTTCAGGGTTCAAATCCCTGGGGGTCCACTAGGAGGTAACTATGAAGTTTAAATCGTTTAGTGTGAATTTTCTTAATGACCCTGTTCCTTTGGATAACGTTGTTAACCAATGGTTGAAGGATGAAGACCTCACTCAGGCTAAGGTTCTTGATGTGCAAATGGATTCTAACATCTTTTCCGTACCAAGAAGCTCACTACCTGGGGTTGAATTGGAGGATGGCGAGAAAGACTCCTCTGTTCCGGTTCAGAACATAACTATAGGTTTATTTTATGAGCCTGTGGAACAAGATGTTGAGGAAGATTCTGAAGATGATTCTGAAGAGTAAGGGGCTGTGGTGGAATAGGTAGACACGACGGACTTAAAATCCGTTAGCCTTAGGCTGTGGGGGTTCGATTCCCCCCAGCCCCACCACCAGCATTGGAGATTGTAATGTATAGAGACTCAGTGAATTCGTCATCGATTAGGTCTATTGGGTATGACCCAGAAAGTAAAAAGATGGAGGTAGAGTTTCTTAAAGGAACTGTCTACACGTATTCTGACATAGCAGAGGGCGTATACAACACCTTGATGACATCAGAGTCTATAGGAAAAGCATTTGCTAGTCTGATTAAGTCTGGCGGATTCTATTACGAGAAGACGGAGTAGGATGTACGGCGTTTTTAAGTTCCTATCTTTTTTAGCGATTTACTATATTTTAGTATCTTTCGTAGACATTTATGGAACTATTAAAAAATATCGGAGACCTTTAGAGCCTAGTGACAATAAAGATAATTCCGTACAGCAACCAAGAGATTTAAACTTTGATTTTAACACTGATCTTCTTGTTGTTTGCGTTATTTATTTATTTTCTTATTATCTAGGCGTGTTTGTTTAACTTTTTGTATTTCTTGACACTACTTTGATCGGTTTTTAGTATTGGGACGATGAAGACTAAAGAACTATCCATAGATGAGGCGAATGATTACCTTTTGGGCCTGTTCCGATCTTTATTAGAAATAGAGAATTTTAGAAATTACATAGACGAAAATTATGTAATAAATCAGTATTTTGACGGAGAAGGGGAAGTTCTTCGTGTAGAGATAACTTTTAAAGATGGTAGTGATGAAATTGAGCAAAAAACCCAGGAAACCCTCCATTGATATAGATATGGATGAGTTTATACTTGGTGTTCCTGACGATGTCGGGACCAACAGTGTACGCTCAAAGGCCGGTAAGAAGGCGAAAAGAAAGGGCGGTACTTTTGAAAGGAAGATAGCTAAGTCTCTTTCAAACTTTTGGGGTACCACGTTCCATAGAACGCCAGCGTCAGGCGGATCTCCGTTAAAAGGCGATTATAACATGGCAGGAGACTTATGCACTTCTGATGAAGAGTGGAAGTTCCATGTTGAGTGCAAGAACCAAGAAGCATTAGCCAAATTTCATACGATTTTTACCAGTAGAAAGTCTGCTGTTTGGAAGTGGTGGAAGCAGACTACTGAAGAGTGTCCTTCTGACCAGATACCACTTCTTGTCTTCACTAAAAATAGAATACCAGAGTTTTGTATGGTCCCAGATTATTTTTGGGAGTCCGTAGATTGGGGTACGCCAAAGTCTCTTGAGTCGAGTTCATATATTCGAGTCGGAGATGTAGTGGTTATTACTTTAAATAGATTTCTGGAAATGGGGAAAGAAAAATGTCTGAAAGCACTGAGTCTAGCCATTCAAGAGAAGAAAAAAGCGTTGGGCATACGGGAATGAAAAAATGCCACAAATGTCAGAGGGTGTTCCTCCATTGCGCTTGTGATACGAACGCTCTGAAAAAGTAGGTTAAAATGGCTAAGAGATACCAAGTTGCAGTTGATATTCAGAATTTGTGGTACTCGTGTAGGTATACACACGGTCCTAATTTCAGAGTTGATTTTAAAAAGTTGTTAGACTATGTGTCAGACATAGCAGAAGAGAAGAACTCATCGGTAAACTGCACTGCCTACATGATAGCTAGTCCGAACCATGACCAGACTAACTTCGTTAACACTTTGAGAGCTTTAGGGTTCAACATAAAGAAGAGAAATCTTCATTTTGATCCTGATAGAAGGAATGCCCAGAATACGAACTGGGACGTTGGGATTACGGCAGATGCCCTTTACCATAAAGATAGTTATGATTCTTTTATACTGGTAAGTGGTGACGGAGATTTCATATACTTACTTGACCCTCTTAAAGATCTTGGTAAAGAGGTGGTAGTTGTTTCTTTTGAAAAGTCATTAAACAAAGCCATTTCTCAAATAGCTGATGAGGTCTTCTATTTAGATGATGATGTTGTATATGACCCCAAGGAGAGGTACAGACAGAACCAGTCACGAGGTAGTGAAGAGTTTTTAGATGAAATTATAGATAGTTGAGATATAAATGGATGCTCCAGAAGAGTTCCCCAGTGTCGGTGGTCTTAAAAAAGAACAGATAGACGCGCTCAGGAAAGAGAACCTGGGTGTTTGGTGCGCTCTAAATAAATTTGATGTAGATCACAAGCCGTTCACCTTCAAAGGCAGAAAGTTTTTGAAGGACATATACCTGTGTAATAACCCGTATATGTCTATCAGGAAATGCACTCAGGTAGGTTTGACTATCTGGATGATTCTGAAAGTTTTACATAAACTAAGGTTTTCAGAGCAGACGGGCAGGATGGTAGCTAGAAAGGGGGGTTTTTACTTCCCGGTTTTTGACTCTGTTGCAAAGTTTTCAAAAGATAGACTTAGACCGCTTGTGTACAGCATACCCGAGTTTAAAGAGGTTTTATCTGGGACTCTGAGTATTGACTTGGTTCAGTTTGGTAATAGCTCTTTGTATCTGTCTTATACTGGCGGTGTGGCTTCGATGGACTCAACGCCAATGGATATATTGTGTCTTGATGAGGTGCGCCTGATGGCCCCATCTACGATTAACCAGCTTGAGGAGCGATTGAGTGGTTGTGCAGACCCAGAATTGTATAAGATTAGTACTGCTGGTTACCCAAATGATGCTATTGATAAAGCGTTTATGTTAGGTACGCAGAAGACGTGGCATACGAAATGCTTCTGTCCTGATGGTATTATATTGTCGGATAATTTTCCTGGGTGTATTGGTTCGAGAACTAATGTTAAAAGTGGAAGACCGGACTATTTTTATAGGTGCCCAAAATGCGGGAAAGATGACTTAGACCCACAAGATGGTGGGTACGTGGCTCACAATCCAACGTCTGAGTACGATAGTTTTCACATCCACCAGATGTTGTCGGCTACAAGGTCTGCAAAACAGGTATGGGAAAGATATATAACCACAGACAATCCTAAAGAGTTTTATAACGCAACGTTGGGAAAACCTTACGTTGACGAGGAGAATGTAGGTGTTACGGAGGAGGAGCTTCAGTCTTGTGTCAATACGGATATAGACTGGGGATCCGATATGAAAAACACTTGTATGGGAGTTGACCAGAGGTCTGGAAACTTACACTTAATTATAGCTAAATTAGTTGATAATAAGCGTAGACTTATCCATGTAGAGGTAGTCGATAACCAGTCAGAGCAATACAAGGTGGATGGTCAGGTGGTGACTCCGTTTAAAAGGCTCTACACTTTGATGCAGGAATATGATGTTGACTTATGTGTTTTGGATGCACTACCAAATGCTAACGAGGCGAAAGACTTTGCCAGAGCATTCCCAGGAAGGGTGTTTCTCTCCTACTACAAAGACTCTCAGGAGATGGTGAAGTGGTCTGATAAAAACTCTAGGACAAAGGGTTCAGACAAGTCTTACTCTAGGCGAAGCAGTGAAGACTTGAAGTTTAAGTGGACTGTTTTTTTAGACAGATACAAATGTATCGAGTATGCTTTGAAGCAGTGGGTAGATAGGAGGGTCGAGTGCCCTCACCCACGAGGACTCGTACAGACAGTACGAAATTTTAAGACTGGAAGTTATGATCCTGAGTTTGTTTGCGAACAATCTCTCTTTTTACACCTAAAGTCGGTCATTAGAGAGCTTGTACAAAGTAAGTCAGACCCAACGAATTATAGATATAAGTGGAACTATCTTGGATTAGACCCCCACTTAACACACGCTTGGGCGTATTGCGTTATTGCTATGGAGAGGAAAAAAAGAACCTTTTCCTTTGAGTTTTTATAGGTTTATATGACACGCACTCCTGTTACAGACCCAAATGATTTAGAAAACATCGACGAGGATGGTAGCAATGCTCGTAGTATGTTGATGAGTCCAGAGGAAGTTATAGAATTACGCCGTATGGAGGTCATTCGGCGTAGGCTCCGGGGCCAGACAGCCGGTACTATAGCTCGCGCTCTAAGTGTGTCTGAGAACACTGTATATAACGATATAAAAGCCATTAGGGACTCTAATCTAAAGCACGTTACTACTTTTGCCCAAGAAGACTTTATTGGGGATACTCTACAGACGTTTCAAAGAATCGAGCAAGAGGCTTGGAATCAGGTAGCGCAATTAGATGATGGCGATGCTCGTAAAGCTAAGTTTTTAGATTCTGTTAGGTCTACTAGAAAAGAGCAGATTAAACTTCTTCAAAGTAGTGGACTTTTACATAAAGAGGCGAATAAAGTAGAGGTTCAAGTCACTAGTGACGTTTTAAACGCTTGGTCTGATGATCAAAAACAAATGGTTGCTGATGCCGTGTTAGACGCGGCTATATTAGATGCAGAAGAGATTTTAGAATTACCCGAATATAACTCTATGCCAAAGGAAGAAGCCGTGTCCTTTGAAGATGTGGCTGATTTTTCTGACGAGTAAATATATAATATACTATGCTTCAACGCTCATTCATCAAATGGCCTGGTGGAAAATACAGGTCCTTAAACCAACTCCTCTCTCTTTTTCCAAAAGATTATGGAACGTATTACGAGCCTTTTTTAGGGTCTGGCGTGGTGTGTCTTAATGTGCTTGGTAAAAAGAAGATTGTTGGAGATATTGAAGCTGATTTGATGGGTACGCACCTACAAGTAAAGAGTGACGTAGATAAAGTTATATCTGAATTAGATTCTTTTGATAATGAATCTGAGGCTTATTACGATATAAGGACTAAATTTAACAGTAGATCGGAGTGTTTTTCCTACAAGGATGCCGCAAGATTTATTTATTTGAATAAGTGTGGCTTTAACGGTTTATACCGGAGGAATAAACGTGGGGGGTTCAATGTCGCCTTTGGGAAGCGATCAGGTAGTCCTCACAAAGACTTCGGTAATCTTAGAACTTGTAGCGGTTTGTTACAGTCTGTTGAGTTTAGGGGTGGGGATTATGTGTCTTGTTTGACCGATGCTGACAGCGGGGATTTTGTATATCTTGATCCTCCTTATCTGAAAGAGTCTGACACATCTTTTACTGAATATAATTCAAATACATTCGGAGTTTCAGAGAACAAAAGTCTATCTGAATTCTGTAGGTATCTTGACTCAAAGGGAGTTTTGTTCGCGGTTAGTAACAATGACTTGTCTTTGATCAGGGAGTGGTACGATGGATTTCGTTTTCATGAAGTCCAGGCGGTTCGGTCTATTTCGCGAGAAGGTCGCTCTCGGGGTAGATATTCTGAACTGTTAATTACCAATTATTAGTTTTTATCGAAGGAGTATTATGCGACTTGCAAAAAATTATGTTAGTGGTTTGAGTGTTAAAAAACATGATAGACGTCCATCTGTTCATATCCGAAGAAATGGAGTCCGTATACCTTCAGCAACTACAAAGAGTCGTTTTCATTTAGACGCTCAAAATGGTGATGATGATTTAATTATTAGAAGACTTCGTAGAAAGTATTCTGTGTCCGTAGAGGACAATGTTGATGCGGTTATTGACGAAATTATTAAGCTGGGATGGGATATCACAACAGTACAGTCTACCGTTGGAGATCAGGCGTTTTATGTAAAAGCTGCCAAGAAAAACGAAGACGGTGAAGAAATATCTGTGGATAGGAAGGCTGTTAGGTTAAAGTTGGCATTCCTACTGGTTCTTCAAGCGATTATTCGGGATTGGGGAGAATGATTTATTTTTGGGTACAATACAGGCATAAGGCAGGACCATCCGGCTACAGGTTGATAGAAGGTAGTATGGCTGACTTTTTGTACTTTACTAACCAAGCATATAGTTGGATATTAAATAACTCATTTTTTACTACTGAGGCCCTTGCTAAGACCTACGCGACTGATAGCGGTTGGACTGTGTTATCGAGCAAAACGGGTTTCGACGCTTATTACTCGGGCTAGACATGGTTGATATAATAAAAGAAAAACTTTCTGTATGTAATCCTGATGCTTTGTTTCTTGACGGATTTGATGATGCTTTGGTAGGTGTTGGTCGAAGAACTGGAATGCTTGACGTTGCGGTGTACGACTATACTAAATGCGTTAACGTCATGGTTGAAAGGGATGGGTCATCGCACGATGATGCGGTGGACTATATGGAATATAATGTTACTGGTACTTACGTTGGTGAGAACGGTCCAATAGTGGTTGAATTAGATGTCTGTGACTAAACAAACTTTAGTAAAATACTCTACCGATACGTCGGGCAGTGTTTCTTTCTCTTTGGAAGAGGAACAGAACGTTGCCATTAGGTATTTTGTTAGAGACAGTAGTGGTAAAACTGCTGATGCAGGAAGTGTATCAACCGCGAAGGTAAACGTGTACGGAGCCATAACTGGGTTTGAGTCCGACCGAGGTTCAATAATCACCGGGGGTGATCCTGACGCTGGACGCGCCGCTACGGACGCATTATTTATCTTTAGTGAGGATAGCCATACATCATCACTTAAACATTTTACCAGGATCACAGTTGCATGGAGCGATTTAACTGCTAGTTCTGATATTAGTATTGTGATCAGCAAGTTTTAACAGGTTTATCAAAATGGAAAATATTCAAGATAGAAGGGAACGCGCTCGTGTGGCGTTAAACGCCATAACTTGTCAAAATACGACAAACTCCAACGACAAACAGATGTTCACACACGCCATAAGGGACTTACTCCACCTTGGAGACGAATTGGACGTAAAACCTTACGAGGCTTTGATGGACGGCTGGAAAGAGTGGTTAAAGGAGAGAAATGCTTGCTAACGTGCATAGCCTTTGGGGTTGGTTGAATAGACATATGTATATGACTGTGTTTGTTCTTGCTTTTATCACCGACTTTTGGGCTAACTGGTACAGCTATGCAATCAATCACGATTGGATTGTATTACAGGCTTTTCTTGGTGTTGCGTTGCCTTTTTTGAACCTTCCTAGTGTTCTATTTTTCATAGATCAAAAGGATCTCGTTGTTAGAATTAAACTTTGCACTGTCACTGCCGTGGCTATGTCTCTTGGTTCTACCCTAATGCTGCTTATGGTCAGGGCTGGAATTGGGGTAGGTAACGACATGATCCCGTGATTTAGTAGTTAAAAAGATATATTTTTCCTTGATTGTGTATTCTTGTTAGACTACTATATTTATATGCTGCCCTCTTAGCTCAGTTGGATAGAGCATCGGCCTTCTAAGCCGAGGGTCAGTGGTTCGAGTCCACTAGAGGGTACTAACTTGTATTTAATTAAGAGGTTAATTTGTAATGTCTAGTAAGCCATGTAAAGAGATAGTTTTGCGTAAAAATGATGTGTCGGATTCTGAGGCGCACTATGACGTTTTAGTATTTGGGGATGTTGTAGGTAGTGTGTTTAGAAAGGCTGTCAAATTAGAAAGGCATAGTAGACCAAAGGTAACCTGGCTTCTTGATTTAAAAGATAACGCTAGAAAAAAAGAATTTTCCTCTGTTAAGCATGTCCGCTCTCACATGCTTCATTGCATGATGAATGGCGGTTGGAATACGGAAGCATGACGGGGAAGATATCTTTTGATACGCTCATGAAGCACAAAGGGCACGATATACAGTGTGTTGTATGCTATGAGGGTTTGTCTGGAGAGTTTACTTGTTTTGTTAACGAGAGGGTCTTGTGTGTTAGGTTAGTATGTGAGACTTGTGATGACGTGTTGTGGGAAGAGAAGAACCCAAGCCCAGATGAGTTTCCGCAAAGTTTTTAAGAATGGGGATTATGAAACGACCAAGAATGACTAAAGGTGTTGCCAAAGGGCTTCTCATGATGGAGAAGATGTACGAGGTTGTGTTTGATAATGCTTTGGGAGATTTATTTGAAGAGGCCCTAGAAGACGCAGAGGACGCCGTTAAGTCTGGTAAATTAGATAGCGTACCCTTACTAGATATTGAAACTGCAAGAAATTTTATACACGACATGAACGAATACTACGAAAGTAAAAATAAAAAAGATACTTAGTAGTGTTAAAATTTACTTGACAGGTATTCTACACCTTGTTATTGTTCAGTTCATAGAGGCAGGGCTTGTGAACTTCCCAACGCCACAAGATGCAAATACAAAGTGGGCGATAGGGTGAAAGGCCCTTATTATTTGACTTATATAAATACGACAGGAGATGTTATGTCTACTCAAAAAAGCACAGCAAAAGACGCGGTAAAGACCCTTTCTGACTTCTCAAACGTGATGTGTCTGGAAAGGACTGAGTTTGCAAAAGAAGTGATGCGAGAGCACAAAACCCTGCAACAAAACATTTTCTCTTTGTTTTTACGAACCATCGAAGAGTGGTCAGAACAATCCCATTTCGATTCCAGAAATGAGTTCACTGTTAATAAGTCAAAGGAGATTATGAAACTGTTCCCTCACGGAACACAAACCCCTTTCATTTAAGAGTTAGTATGAAGCGTAAAGTGACACCTGTGCAAGAAAGCGTACTCCGAGAAGTTTATGAAAAAGGACAACTGTCTAAACCCAGGAGTACTTTAGAGAAGCTACATAAAAAAGGTTTTGTGACAGGTAAGCGTCATACAGGATGGACCATCACACCTTTGGGTGAGCGTTGGTTAACTTTAAAGAATAGGTGATTTATGACAGACAATCCTCCTAAGTATTATGTATATGATGGATTCGGACCCACAATAGAGTTTGCTGAGTCTCTCGGTTGGGTAGATAAGTTTTCTGATGGTTCAGACCCAGATTACTGCCCTGAGATGGCAGACGATATCGAGCAGTCTGCTTTGGACTTTATATCGGATCAAGGTTATAGAATAGTTTAATGACATGAGCATACCGTGTGTCGGATGGTAGTATTTGCGAACCATCCTCCATTGAAGTAGTAGCCCCGTCCGGTAACATGGCATTAGCGTTTGAAACCTCCTTGTTGAGTTTGTGTTGTGTGGCAAAGAAACGGGTGAAACCGGGCATTTATTTACGAGTACCAAAATAAGTACTTGACGTAGACTACCTGTTTTTATATTATACGTGTATAAAGTATAGGGGTAAATAATGAAAAAGAATCACTATGGGTTTGATTACAAGTGGATTGAAGATCACACCGAGAAGTTTCACATGGACGTGGAGTCTAGGGTGGAGGCTTATTTTCATATTGACAGGGATGCGTCTGGGAAGCCGACCAATATCTCGTTTAGTCACTGTAGGTTTAAGTTGTGTGAAGACGGCTCTGGGCATGTTACCTGGGGTCCCGCCCTAGATGTAAAAGAACTGGGAAAAGAGTTCGTTCAGAGCGTTGAGGCTCGAATGCAGGAGTGGTCTGCTAACGGTGACTTGGATGAGGAGGAGTACAGGCCCATAACTTATGATCAAGCAAAAAGAATCACTGAAGAAGTTTTTGAAAAATTTCTATCAAAGGGTGGTGAAGAATGACTAGACACAACTGCCTTACTGGTTATGAAGTCTTTGCAGTCATTGCGCCAAAAACGACTGAAGAGTCATGGTGGCACAATGATATTATGCATATGTTTTTTCCAGACTATGACACTGAGATTAAGTACACGAATGCTCTTGCTTTACTCGACTGGGATATGCTTTGGGATGCATGTCACGCCCAGCGTTTTTCTGATCCGAGTGACGCTGTGTTGAGTCACTGTCTTCCACCGTTTGAAGTGGGAGGTGACGTGTTGTACCAAAACCTTGATGATGCTATTTCTGAAAAGAATAAATTTATTGAAAAACATCAATCCGACAGTAACGACCAGAGAGTGCTCTGGAAAATATACAAAGTTGTTCGATATGAAGAACTTCCAAAGGATGGGTTTGGTTGGCCTAAACAGTCTGAAGAAAGGGTTTTGGTTGAGCAGTCAGACTTTATTGACTCTGTCGAGTATCACCAGCTTGTACATGGGTTTAACGTCGATGTGAACCGTGGCAAACATCCTAAAATCAAAGAGTTTGTACGTAAACTTTCTACTCAGGTTTTTGAGGAGTCTTTCAAACCAGTCGTCGATGCTCATGTACGTCAGAGGCTTTTAGCCACTGTCTTGTGTCGTACAGCTTTTGAACAAGCTGGAGTTTCTAAAGACAAGTTTCCTGAGTTAAAAAAGAATGCTTCTATGTGGGGGTTTTTACCTGATGCATGGGATTGGTTTTCCGCTTTAGGGACCGACTATCGCACTTTTTTGAATAGTCCAGAATATAACAGTGCTCAGAGACACGCTATGGAGTTCTTGGCATGTGCACATGTAGGCGACTCAGAACTGGGTTTAAGTTCCACTATATTGGACGAGTTCAGTGAAGATGTATTTTCTCCAGACAGGCTTGGTAGAATTGCTGCTCTACATGCTTTAATTTTAAACAAAACTATTGATAAAGATTACGTTTTAGAATTCATGAGGTCTTTGATTGTAGAAAGGCAAGTCAATGCGCCTGTGTACCATCAATGGTTAGACCTAGATACGCTTTTCTTTGGTATGTATAGTCCAATCAATAGCCAGGATTTGAGGTGATTTTATGTTGATGCAGGATAATCGGATTGTCAAAATTCTGAATGAAAGACAGGTCGTTGTCAAAATGGGGGAATGGGGATTGTTCCTCGTTAGTGAATCCCTACTAGGCGATGAGACCTTAGTCTTTGACTATGTCGAAGGGTCGAAAAGGCTCGGATGGGAAGTTGATGGGGCGAAAGACGTTAAGGTTGGTGACTTCTTAACGGAAATGTTGCGGGATGATGAATGGATGCCCAACAGACAGGCATGCGTTACGGTGTAATATCTAAATAGTACTTGACAGAGACTACCTGTTTTTATATTGTGTGTGTATAAACAAGGAGGTTTTCGTGTTACTCAATGGTTCAAAAGTAGAGAAGGTTATATCAGAGCCTAGTTCTGAGGACGGAACATTCATCGTTCGTGGTCTTCATCATCGTGCTTACGACCGTGGTGAGGTAGAGCGACCTTCTACGTTTATATGTGAATGTGATACTGAGGAAATGGCTAAAGCTATAGCCGAGACTTTACACAGACAGGTTAATGGTGGTTGTCGCCACGGTGTATCTTGTCATCTTTGTGGTTGGTAGGAGGTTTGGAATGAGTGGTAGGTCGGTGAAGACATGGATTTCGTTTGAGATCGAGGTTGAGGTCGATGGTGTTATTCACGCGGGAGATCCGGGTGACTTCTGGCAACCTGAAGATCCTGGGGAGGTAGAAGTTACTAAGGTTTCTGCTACATATTCAGACCCGTATATTCGTACTAAGAAAGTTTACCCAGAGATACCAATTCGTCTTTTAGAGAGTTTATCGCCAAGTTTTACTGAGCTTGCAGAAGAGGCTTTGGTGAAGCAAGCGGAGGATGATGATCAGAATGCCAGAGAGGAAGCATACGAATCTTCTTTGCAGGAAGATTAGTATTATTCTTGGATCAAAACTTGGTTGATTGTAGACTCCCGGTAAAATTGCTGGGGGGTGATAATGACAGATCAGATAATCTCTCAAATACTAGACTTTGGTGCTCTTGGTTCTTTTGCGGCTTTTCTTGTTTGGCAGCATATCAATATGCAGAAGAAATTTGAGAAACTTGTCGCTTCTTTTCAGTCTCAATTAAAAGAGATTGACGCTGGTTATGAACGTAGGATAGAGGTTATGCGTGAACGATATGATCGTGTAATATCTGATATCCGAAAAGACAGCAGCGATAAAGAAGGTAAGTTATTAGATCAAGTTCATGCTTTACAAGGTCAGTTGCTTTCAAGAGAAAGAGAGTCTTTGTTTAGGTTGAAGGATAAATAGAGTCATGCTGGTTTCACCACTGGCTAGTCGGGGGTTACTACACCTGATGATTGAAGTGGGATAGTTACCCATAGGTTATTCGTACTTACATAAATCGGACCTGTACGAATAGCAATAAGTTCCTTACCCAGGTCGGGTCGGCGAGGATGGCGTCGTGAGTGAGAACGGGTGGAGACATTTGACTGAGCTACTTGGATCGTAACGCCGAGTTATTCATGAGGACGAAGTGGACGTAAATACCGCTGAAGTGTCTGACATGATCGGGAGTCGCTGAAACTTAATCTCACACTATCCTCCAATTTATTTTTAGGTATTCTCAAAATTTACTTGACGTAAGTAAACTACTCCTTTATATTGTATTTGTCTTCGGTTGAAGAAGGTTTTGACAGACTACACAAATTGCTAAGTAGTCACCAAGTATAAAATGATAATTTATTTATTATTATCAGTATTTTATTAGTAAATTTCAGAGAATATAAAGTTTAAAGGAGTTTGTGGAGTCATGGAAGAAGAGAAGACAGTTTTAGTAAAGATAAATGTACCTCTTTTACGCGAGCAGAGAGATGTCCTCAACGACTTGAACTGGACCTCTGAAAACATTCATCACTTGTACGGTCTTACGAACATGATGGACGCCATGTTGGACTTAGCTGAGTTGGGTAGAGAACAACCTGAGTTTAAGATCATCGGCTTCGACAAAGAGCAGACCGAAACCTACAAGAAGAACATTAGTAAAGTTACTAAAGATATGAGCTTCGTAGATGAAGAAGGCAACACACATAAATAAGGGGTATAGATATGAGTCACGGTGAAACGATAGCGGAGATGGTACGGGTGGTCTTGGCTAGTGATACATTGAGAGAGACAGTCTTATCTGAACTTGATCTCACTGATAAAGCAGCACAAGAAGCATTCACTGCATTTGAACACTTCTTAAACCTACACAAACAGTAAGGGGTATAGACATGAAGCATACATACACGGATATACATAAACTTGCTAATGAGCTTTCGCAGACTTGGACAGAAGAAGAGTGTCGTGAGTTTGTAAGACAGAAACTGTTAAGTCTATACAGCAGTATAGATATCAACACCAAAACCAATAAGTTCAAAGAAGACTGGGAACTCACATTCGGAAAACCAAAGAAGTACAAGGTTTATGTATCCTGGACTGTCGGTGCTGAAACAGTAGTAGAAGCCAAAGATGAAGTAGAAGCTATAGACCTAGCACACGGTATGGACTTGGATACATTCAATAACCAAGATTACATACAAAACTCTTTCGAGGCAGACTACAACCTAGTGGAGGAATGCCATGAATAATAAAGCACGTGCTGAGTATGCCAAAAAAGTACTCACATACTTCTGTGAACTAGTACCAAACGATGATGACGTAGAGACACTCTCTACAGACCTCATATGCAACCTACAACACCTTCTCTTCTCTGAAGGCATTGACTATCTAAATGTCCTAGAACGAGCAGACAACCACTTTCAGACAGAGACGTTGGAGGAACAAAATGAGGTATGAAGCTGAATACATGAAGATAGGACAAAAAGTCCGAGTCTACTGGAACCTCCACAAAAAGTGTTTCTCTGTCATATCGCTAGAGAAAGAAAAGAAAGGGTTAGTTGTCGCTCACGTAAATGAACTTAACCTGGACAAACCTGTGTTTAAGGTAAGTGAGAAAGGCAGACAAAGAGTACTTAAAGAAAAGAAAAAGAATGTTCACGCATTTGTAGAAGGAACCATAACAAAAAACGTTTCTCCAATAGCAGAACAAATTAAGTACAACCCCTACAGACTTCCATTCTTCCACACAGAAGATGGAACGAAAGTAGAAACAAGAAATATCGCAATACTAGAAACAAGAGAAAACAAAACACCAAGTATACAAGGATGGTAAAACTATGAAACCAACTACACTCCAAGCAATATACAACGTATCATTACAGTTTGACGTTGAAGAAGTAGAAGAACTTCTAAATATCAAATGGGAAGATGTAAAAGAATGGCACGTAAAATACGGAAACCTAAAACTTCGTATGAATGACGGGACAGACTTAGAACTAGATGGACCAGACATAGATAACTACTGGGACTGGAAATACCCAGAAGAAGAATTGATACTAGATGAAGAAGGTTTCCCAATAGACTAAACAATAGGCTTATCCATATACATGAGAATATCAAAAATCAGATATATGGATAAATAAACCAAATTAGTCTAAACACTGAAAACCACCCAAATCAGGAGTCTAGCTCTCCCGTGGCAGTAACAAAAAAATATTTCCACAATTCTGAAAGGGATAATTCAGATGTAGGTGGTAGACGAGACTTTTGCCCAAAACTAACGGTAATTGCGAAACTTTTTCCAATATTTTTAATTTTTGGGTAAAATTACTTAGATACCAATCTCTATACAATATGGTATAGAGTTGATATTAAGTGTTGACAAAGTAGTATAGAAAGACTACCTTGTCTATGTTATAGGTCGGATGTAATTCCATTCGGCAATTTATTAAAAGGAGTAAAGACAATGCGTTTACAAGGTACGAAGCAGAAGGGGGTTAAGATTGCAATTCAGCCGTACCCCTATATTAAAGGGGAGAGTAAGGGGCAGAATAAGTCTTTGGTAATTCTTGAGGCCACTACGGACGAAGTACATCAATTCATCGTGGAGTGCTTTAAGGAGTTAGATGACAAGGACGAGTAGTTTACAATTTGTGCGGGGGTAGGTGGGTTTAGACTGGACCCTGGCTCACTTACCTCTGTCACAATTTAAGAGGGGAAACTCGTGAAAGATAATAAACTTGATGATAGTTTAGGTCCTGAAATTTTGGATGAGCTTCAGGATTTGCAGGAGAACTACCCTAAGGTTGTAGAACTTATGGTCACGATGATTGCAGCAATTACAGACGTTGCAGGTAATGTCCACAATTTATCTAGGCTTACAGACCATCTGGAAGTGAGTAGACTAGACCATGAATGGAAACTAAACACCCTAAAAGATATAGCTGTCCGACAATTACAGGAAGGCGATTCCATGTACGCAGTCCCAACAGGCAATTCTGAGCCGACAATTCACTAACAAGTTAAACTGCTTGACTACCTGAAAGATATCTAGTAGTGTATACCTCGTACAAATAAGGAGGTATATATGTTTGCTAGACAATATGATTGGACGCCGGGTAACGCTACTTGTTATGACTTGATTCTTTCTAAGCCTACTGAAAACGAGTATGTGTTGTGTTGGATGCGTCAAGGTGGTTCTGGTGGTAGTGCTTTCCGCTTCCGCACAGAAGACCACATCTTTTATTCTTACCTTATGGAGAAGATGGACATCCGAGAGGGTGACACTCCTGGTATCCTTTCTTTCGTTGAGGAGCTTGGTGTGTCGGTGACCTATCCGCACTGGTTCGAGAAAGACTCACTAAACCAAGAAACTTATCAGGAATCTTTTAACCTTGCTTTTGGGGTATAGACATGGCTGATAAAGGAATAGGGGTGGGAAGATGCCCCGATCATGGGGATTATTATTTAGACGCAGAAGATAGCCCGTGCCCGTCTTGCGAAGATGAACGAGACGAGACAGACTCAGATACTCAGTAAATTTATTTTTAGTACTTGACAGGTAGTCTCTCCTTTGATACTGTTCTGGTAACAATGGAGGTTCGCAATGAGTAACAAATCTAAACCAAGCGCAGTATTTTTCCGAGGGGATAACCGAGACGGGTTGCCCGTTGTCGTCACTATCACTACAGGCGGCAACGCGGGTACCGGTCCTTGTGTTGGTATCTCTATCTTTGATGCTTTCATCTTCGACCATATCCGGGAGACCTGTTCTGACACTATGGAAGCGCGGCACAAGTACCTTGAGTATAACAAGACACCGGACGGATTAAAGGCGGCTTGTGGGGGTTGTATCTTTGGGGATATCGAAAGAGCCAAGAAGCATGGTCTCGGCGGTTGTTACGCACAGCTTAACTTTACAACCGTTATGGAGGCGGCGGGGATTATCATGAACGCAAAAGATAACGTTTCTGGTTTCCGTTGTGATGGGTTGTCCGGTCTTCGTTTGGATATCCTGGCTGATATGCTGGCGGGTGCTCGTGGCGTAGGTATGCGGGACTTTCGTTCTGCTATTGTAGGGGATACCGGGATCCTATCTGAGGAAGTCGGGACTGCTATCATGGGTCTAGTTAAGTCTATGGGGTTTTCTACTCTTGGCTACACTCACCAATGGCACCGTTCTCCGTGGCTCCGTGACACGCACCAGGCTTCCACACAATCCGCTAAGGGTAATTCATATGGGATGGCGCACAAGGCGCAGTCTGACGGGTGGGGCGTGTTTCACGTTGCGTCAATTTCTGTGGATACTGTAGATCCAAGACTAACCTTGTGCTTTAAGCAGGACGAAAAGCAGAAAGGAAACGCGGCAAACTGCCAAGGATGCCTCGAAAAGTGTGATGGATCTGGAGTTCAGAAAGTGGTATTCGATCACGCAAACGGGGCACGACTCAAGAAGTCCAGAGGGCTTCCCATGTACCAGGCCGCGTAGGTCAATTACAGGGGGTCAACATTGGCCCCCTGTTTATCATAATTTTGAGGGGCGCACAATGAGCGAATTTAATAAGTTAAGTTTAGAAGAGTTAAACAGGGAACTCCGAGACATCGAAAGTCGGATCCCTATCGTTGAACACAAGAAAAGACAAAGTTTACTGGACGCTATACGGCGAAAAGAATCAGATATAGCCAGGGGTTTAGTATTGCGATCCATGAAGGATGCAAAAATCATCGAAGAAGATGATGATGAGTTTATTTAATTTTGGTACTTGACAGGTAGTCTCACCTTTGATATTATTCTGGTAACTTAACAAGGAGAAACAAAATGATAAACCAATGCTTTATTTTTTACACTGATCCTGGCCATGGGTGGCTTGAAGTTACTACGTACCAATTGAAAGAGTTGGGACTTAAAACCGATGACTTTAGTAAACACAGTTATCGCAGCGGTAACAATGTTTACCTTGAGGAAGATTGTGATGCTAATAAGTTTCTAGTGGCTTACAAAAAGAAGTACCACAAGTATCCAACTTGTTCAGAGGAGCACACGAATAACGATTCGTTCGTGAGAGGATTACCGTCCATCTCGGTGGAGGTAAACTAGTCATCAATCCTAGATAACACTCGAAAGGGAAAGGGAGAATACGATGGAAAGTGCAGAGCAGAGATTACTTCGTGACTTGCGGATAGGAGAGAGAGAGTACATGTGTGGCATGATGACGTGGGATGCCTGGCTTGGTTGGCAACGGGCAGTCGCTGCGGAGGCTCATGAGTTAAATGTAGCAGATAAGCTTGCCAAGTTACTGATGCAGGACAATTAGGCTCAACCCTTGCTCGTGTATGGAAAATAGTTCGATGATGAGTTTATTTAATTTTGGTACTTGACAGGTAGTCTCACCTTTGATATTATTCTGGTAACTTAACAAGGAGAGTCGAAATGATAGAGGTTAAAAGGTTTCTTACAATTTTCGAGGCTATTGAGTTTTGCGATTCACAGCCTAATAGTAACCTGGTGACGACCCTAGAGTTTGGGTGGTTCATAGTTTGGGACGCGGAGGTAAACTAATGAAACTCTGTAATTGTGGATCGAAGAAAGTAAGTTACTGGACTTATGATGCACAGGGAATCCCGCTCCGTAGAGTGTGCGAATCCTGTGAAGAAGATAAACTTTCTGGATATAGACCGGAGATTCTCTCCGGCTATGACCAGAGTGACGTCGATGAACCTATCGAACCGGATCCATGTGTAGGACCTAGATTCAGTGGGTTTAGTGATTGGTACTAATTTTAGTACTTGACAGGTAGTCTCACCTTTGATATTATTCTGGTAACTTAACAAGGAGAAGCATTATGGGTGTCGCTATCACAACGAATCATCACGTTCGAGAGTTTTTGTTTCAATGGGACGTCCCTAATGACGTGTTGAATTCCCAATTCGAGCATTTGGATTCATTCGAGGCTACCACTGGTTTCTTTAAGTATCGCGGGTGGTGGTACCACGTGAGCGATTTTATGGTGAACCCTGCCATCCAGTTCATGGACGGGTGGGACGGGTACACCTCGGATTCTTTCTTCTCCGGTGTATTGATAAAGTTACACAAGGACGGCGAAACTTACACCGTAGGTACTTGGATATCCAGGGGGACGAGTGATGAAGAAGAAAATTAAACTTCGCAATTCTTTCGCTGGTGAAAAGGGTCGGCGGCGATTCGGCGCGGGTCCGCATAAAGATAAGAAAAAAGAAGCAAGCAAAACCGCTTGCCGTAAATGGGGGAAGTAAGATGAAAACTTACAATGTTTGTGTTCAGGTGACACGCGAGTTTGTGATGAAGGTGAACGCACCTAACAAGCACACGGCCATAAGTGCCGTGGAAGACTTGTGCGAGGAGCAGAACCGGCACGTTGACGATGAGATCGAAACCATCCTTCACGATGAGAATGGTGACTGGATAAGGGATGAACACGCCGTCTGTAAGATTGAGGATTCTATCGAGTCCCTGAGTCAGTCGAGCTGGGCCAGTGAGTTGACTGGCGGGAAACCTATCTCCGCTTGGGAGAAGAATTAGTTGCGCCCTGGGAGGACCTCCTTTTACCTCCTTGTTGCCGGAGGTCCTCCCGTTTTTTAACTTGACAGGAATACCTAGTTTAGATATAGTATTCCCAGATAGTAACAACAAGGAGTAAAAATGAGTAATTTAAATCCATATGAAATTGCAGTTCTGAAGAGTGTCACGACTAAACTGTCTAAGACTGTTCGTGACTCTATGCCGTCGTCACCCAAGTACAAGGGGGCTTGTATCCCTGAGTCAGTGGACGTGACCATGACGATCCAAGTGTCTGGAAATGTCCGTGTCGAGGAGGATTCCTCCAATGCTGAACACTACGCATCAGTACCTTGGGCAGACTTGGCCGCGCTTCTTTTTAGTAAGGTTAACGACGAAACCCGAGAGGCGGTGATTCGTCAGGCACTCGCCGGGGATATTAGTGCCGATCAAAAGCTAGGCGCAAAACAAGCGGTGAGAAAGTTACAATCTCAAACGACAATCGACCGAAAGGGAGCCGTTAAAGTTATTGACGGACTTGTGACGGTGGTTAGCCGTGTTGGCGATGGTGACAGCCTGAACTGGTGTGCAGAAGAGCACGTAATTTCTGACTAACCTTAACGGGGGGCTTCGGCCCCCCTCTATTGAGAGGTAGACTGTGGAAAATCAATTTAACCTTAATTCTGTTAGGCGGAGCAGGGCGATAGTGCTAAACGAGCACATGACAGAGACTCGAAAAAGTTTCCGCGAAACGGTTGACAATTTTGTAAAAGAAAACCTTCCTGAATGGGAATTCACGAGCATGGACATGTATACACAACCCGCGCCTGAATTTGGTTCTAGACCTCGGGGGGATATGCTGACGGGAAGCCTAGACATTAAAGCCACTGAGAGACTCCCGGACGGACTTTTCTACTACATCGATTCGGATGATGATGTTGCGAAAGATGCCCGTAAGAAAATAACAACTTTCCTTGATAGTCTCGGATTCTACAACGTTGACGGCTGGGATAGCTGCGGTTTTGGTGAAGAATTTAGTTTCCACTTCGTTCTTGGAAGTTACGAACTTTAGCGGAGGTAGACCATGAGATTGGAAATAGTTAAGTTTGAATCAAATCCCGCAGGTTGGCGATTCGGAGACACGTTCTCTGTCAAGGAGAACGGTGAATTCTGGAAGACTTCAAACGGGAGCCGACGCGCCTGGTCAACAGAGAAAGCGTGTCGCGATTCTGTTAAGGTTAATTTGCTTTGCAGGAGACCGGTACTTGACAGTAGTCTCAATTTTGATATAATTCCGTTAACAATTTCAACATGAGGTGTGCAATGGAAAAGAATTGGACTATAGAGTTAGGCGATAAGCGTTTAGAGGCTAGGATCAACCTGCACCAGGATCATCCGACTATTCGGTTCGTGGTGCCTAAAACTCACGGGTATCACGTTCTGCATACGCTATCGGGACAGCGCGAGGTTCTGAAGTTTGTTAACCTTACTGGTTTCCAACAGATGGAGCTGATGCAAGAGCTTCTGAATGAGTTCGAAGTCAAGAAACCCGTCGAACCTGCTGCGGAGGTCATACCTATTGACCGGGATGCTAAACGGTTCGCCATGTTGGAGTTCTAACCTAGGGGGCTTCGGCCCCTTTCTTGTTGGTACCGCCCTGGTACTTTAGTGGATTCTAAAAAGATTACTTTAGTAGTTGACAAGTATAAAAAACAACGTTATATTGTTTTCAGATAGTTTAGTTTTTCACTTAACAAGGAGTTTTAGATATGCATTTATTAGATTACAACGAAGAAGGTATTGCTCGTTTCATGGCTCGCGAGGGTCTTCGAGATAAGGTTTGGCATCGTCAAGGGCAGGAGATCCCGGACGGTATCCAGTGCATTGATACAGCACTAGAAGCGGCCCGGATGGATTACACGGTGGTAAAGTCTGATCTGTTCGCGGATGTCAATGGTGAGCGTGTCAAGGTTGACGGGAAGTGCCTGGTATACCGTGATGAGGACGGGAAGCAACTGGGGGTCAACGGTTCTGATTTCAGAGTGATCCAGCCTCGTGAGGTTTTCGAGTGTGTTCAAGAGTTCATCCAAGGCGGAGAGCTTACCATTGACACCATGGGAACCATGAAGGAAGGAAAGCAAATTTTCATGAGCCTTTCCATTGAGTCGGATCCGCTGGAGATCGTGCCGGGTGAAGTGTTAGAACGTCACATCATGGCTCTTGATGGGTACGACGGGAACACGCCGCTAACCTTCGCCAGCGTTGCGACCACTCCCGTATGTAATAACACTGTCCGGGCGGCTATTGCAGAGGCGCAGAATCGGGGTGACGGTTTGATCCGTAGTCGTCACACCAAAAACGCGCTCTCTACACCTCGCAAGGATGTTATGCGGAGGGCTTTGGGGATCGCAAAGCACCAGTTCGAGGCTTTTGCGGAGTTTGGTCGGAGCCTTGCCGCTATCAAGATGTCTGACAAGGCTGTGCAGGATTTTTATTCTGCTATCGTGATGGGTGACAAGGCTGCAACGGATCCTTCGGAGTGGACTTCTCAGCAACGTCGCAAGGTTGCGGAGATGATGTGCTGCTACAAGGAAGGCGACGGGCAGGTGAATAGCGCGACACCAATCGACGCCCGTAATGGTACGGCGTGGGGCGCTTTCAACGGTGTCACCGCCTGGACTAACCACCTTAACACGATTCGCAAGGGTGAAACTGAGCGAGCGCACAACGTTCTTTTCGGAACTGGCGACGTTGTTAATTCTAAGGCGGCTCAATTACTGGTGAGACAGTACGCGCTTGCCGCTTAATTCCTGCGGGGATGGGGGAACCTGGGGGGGCTTCGGCCTCCCCTTTTTTTTAATTCTTGTCAATTCTTGGGGGGGGGCTTCGGCCTTCCCTTTTTTAATTAACTTTGTCAATTTTCCTGATCTGGTACCCTTTCAGTATCTTAATCACTGTCAAGGGGGGCTGTGATGGACTGGGGAACTTACGATCTTTATCTGGATTGGGTTGATTTAGTATGGACGCCCGAGCACGAATTCGCGGAGGCTCTTGCGGATGAATGTGGGCGCGGATTCTATTGCGGGGCCGTGATTAGTATGGTGGGCAGTGTGCCAGACCATGACGGTCGATTTCCGTGATCTAACAATTTTCTTGCTAGTTTACTCGCCTGGTATATTATTTCGATACCTTCACCGGGTTGATGCTGTTGACATATCCCGCCCGTAACAGCAGAGCCGGAACCCTCCAAAAAAATCTCTTGGCCCCCTGAAAAGGGGGCTTTCTTTTTATCTTTTTTATATTCTTGCGGTTTATCTTTTCCCTTGTTACCTTCAGGGAGTCTTAGAAATTAAACAACAAGGAGAAAGACATGACAGCGCAGAAGAAAGATCAAGGAATTCAGGAGCTGGCAACAGTATCAAGCGAAGAGTTTTACCGTTCGGAAGAGTACGGAGACGTCTCCGAGGCTTTAAATGCTGCTGATTGGGAATCGTTGCGGGATGCTGCTGATTCTCGTGATCACATCACCCATGGCGAGGCTGGCGGGTTGTTGGGTATGAGTGCGGAAACATTCGCGAAGGTTTTGGGATAAATAACGGGGGGAAGAAATTCCCCCTTGACTTCTATCTTCCTGTAGATTACTTTCAGGGAGTCTTAGAAATTAAACAACAAGGAGAAAGACATTATGAATCTTTTGAATATCTTAGAGAGAACGGTTAATCATCCGAAGTTAGGACTTGCACATTTCGCACGGCCTTCGGGTTCGTACATTCAGGAAAAGGACGGGACTCGCATCGCGGGAAAGTCATTCGTTGAATTGCTTGAGTGGGCGCTTGAGAATGGGAGATTTGAGGAAGTTACCGACGAGGTTCCTACTTTCAAGAAGCCAAAGGATAACTTTGGAAACTGCCAATATTTCCGGTTCGAGATGCCTCCAGAGGTTGAAGCATTCCAGGGGGCGGACATGCTGGTCGATTTGGATGTTGATCTTGATACTCTTCGGGTTCAAGAGTCGAATCATCCGGCACAGGATGGATCTCCGATTCCTGAGATCGTGACATCTGAGATCGAGCCTCGACGCGTCAATTTCGGATTTATCATTGTAGGCGATTACGATGGCGGTCGTGCTATCTGGACAGCTCACCCCGGCGAGGTTTTACCCGCGACACCTATCGAGGGGATTGATCAAGTCCCTGCTGATACCTGGGGGACGTTGGAAATCGTTCACGGTGATAGCGGGGAGCCTACGTTGACGACGCCGACCAAAATCGTGTCAACGCTGTCGATGCACCAGACGATCAAGTTGGCGGGATAATTTACACCCCCCGGAGAGATCCGGGGGCTTTTTGAGTCCCTTGGATATGGGGAATCATGCGGCTATATGGATAGGGTTCGATTCCCTACATCCGCTAATTGGATGGTAGGACACCCATATGGTTAGGGTCTGATCTGGTTTGTGACGGATCGGATCGCGACACTGAAGAGGCCAGTCGTCACCTGGTCTTTGCATGGTTTCCCATATCGAGGGGATTGATTCTTGACTTGTATCTTTTAGGTTGTTACTTTCAGGGGGTCTTGAAAAGTAACTTAAACGAAGGAGAAAGCAATGGGACATTCAACGATTTGCGCGATGGAAGAGCTGGGCAGAGCACTAGAGAGACAGAGAAGAGAGGAGGGTGCGAGCTTTACAGATGACACTCCAGACGGGGAATTTCTCCGAAAAGGGGCGATCAGGATGGCCGAGGAAAGGGACAGGAAACGCAGAGAAGCAGAGAAGGAAAAGCAGACGATGACGGTGGAATTCGTTACCACTAACGAGGTAGATCTCCCTCCCATCAGCGGAGTAGGCAAATCATTGATCTGCGACAATCTTCCAAAGGGGGATCGTGATGTCATCTAAATTTTCAACGCCCGATGGGGCTTACTGGTCTTCGGGACTCGCACAGGCATGGCAACAAGCGCAGTTTGAGAAGGAGAGATCTGAAAGTGCTTCTAGACTCGAAAAGGCATACCAGGCAGAGAAAGAAAAAGAGGAGCTGCCGCACCATCACAGGAATCTAAACCTTCCCAAGCGAGACATCTACTCTGGTGTTCCTGAATACGGAACCGACGAGTGGATCAGGCAGGTTAAGTATTGGAGGACCGAAAGAGATACCGCCGACCTGTCGGAAGGTCTACCGGAGAAGGCTCTGGCGAATCTCTACCTTCTAGAGAATCAGATCCCTAGACGGTACGAGATAACCAAAGATCCCGCAGAAGATTGATCGAGTGTTCCTTGTTGTTGAGACGGGGGGGAGAAATCCCCCCCTCTTTTTTGTTCTTGTTTTCTATCTTTAGCTTTGTTACCTTCAGGTAGTCGCTAAGGTTAAATAAACAACAAGGAGGAAACCAATGGCGAATTTAGAAAGCATCTACCGACTAGACAAGTACACGATGACTCTGATTCATCAGCATATTAGTAAGGCTCTGAAACAGGAAGAGAATCAGCTTGATCCTGATGACGGTATGGTTGAAGTCAGCAAGGAAGTGTGTCTCGACGTCACTGGGCAAGTTGGCCGACGGGAAAGCTACGAGAAAACAACACACCCGGTGAAGTGGCGGGAAGAGTTTGTCAACGCAGAGATGCGAATCGGGGCGATCTTTATGATTCTTGAGGACCTCCTTTTCCCTAGTGAGATCGAGGAGGTTCGACGTTTTTCGAAGGATCTAGGCTACCAGTTAAAAACTGAGTTAGGATCCGGGAGGGTTGAGAAGAAGATCGAGAAACTCAAAGAGGACAACGCGGTCACTCAGACAGTGAGGGGGACCATTAAAACCCACGATGATCTGGTCTCTTTAATTGTTCGCGATGATGGTGAGCCTTCCGCTTGGGATTACATGGAAGACGTTCCACTTGGCGAGGTTCGAGCGTAACACTCACAGGGGGGGAGAAATCCCCCCCTTTTCCTATTGGAGGAATATCATGGCGGAAGTAAGTTACCGACCTTGCCAGTGTGGCGCGATAGAGTGGGCCTTTGAATCCTGCGAGAACGACCACGAGGATGATTTGCGTTGTAATGCTTGCGGGACTGGTCCCTTTGTTACCACTCTCTACAAGTACGAGAAACGTCGATCCCAGAAGCAACGGAAGGTCGTTTATTCTGGAGGTTATCAGAACATCCCACCATCGGGGATCTATGTCATCGAAGTAGGCGAACTCTATCGATGCGTCACCGTTGGGGGATACTTCCCGGACGGTGGTAGGACGATCACGACCCACGCGGAGAAGATCCACAAGTTTGATTGATTTCTATCTCCCCCGGAAATACTCTGGGGGAGTCTTAGAAATTAAACAACAAGGAGAAAGACGATGAACCTAGTAGACGCAAACACATTGAAGAAGCAGATCGAGGCTATCAACGCCCTAGTTAATCAAGAGGTTTTTGACTGCAGACTTGAAGAGCCAGATCACGGTACAGGTTTTGAGGTTCACGTATATCGGCACGAGGGACCTGCGATTGATCGAGAGTTTAACAAGATCCAGACGTTCAGGGAGTACGGGGAGGGGAATGCATGGATCCACGGTTACACGTACACCTTGACCATGAACGCAGGGATCTCGTACTTCGAGAATGCCAGCGGGAGACTTGTCCCGGATGTCAGCTTCCGCATCCCCGTCGCCAATGATCTCATGGATTCATGGCATAACGCTCGAACCATCAAATGCCCCGACTGTGGCCGAGAGAGTTACGTTGAGGCACCACGACCAGAGGATGCAAACTGGACAACAATGCGCCAGTCTTTCACCTGTCCAGACGATGAATGTGGGCATGAGGGTGTCAAGGTCTGGACGGATGGCATGACCCAGATCATGGAGTACCTCAAGAACAGGATCGACGTGACTCCACAAGTTTAGTTGACTTCTATCTCCCCCGGAAATACTCTGGGGGAGTCTTAGAAATTAACAACAAGGAGAAAGACATGACAGAGCAAGAAGCACAGTACATTTTGGCCCGGATCGATGGACTCAACAAGTTCCTTTTATCTCAGTGTTTACATGCTGTAATCGTTGAAGAGCGTACCAATGCCCGACGCCCGAACATCATTACCTATGGCGTTGACATTGAGAACATGGTCGCAGATGGATACATTAAGCCTAAGATCGCCATGTTCTATTCTTTTCTGAGTGCAGAGGACTTCCTTGACAGTCTAATGTGCTCAATGATCGAGTCTTCTACGTGTGAAGTACGCACCGAGGAGTCAGGTCATGCCAGCATGGTGAGGATATACGACGAAAAGAAAGCACTCCGACACTGGAAGCGGTTTTCTGCACAGGTAACAGAAGGCGACGAGCCGAAAGCATTCGAAACCCTGAGCGAAGTAGAGCGCGGATTGGAATCAGAAGGCTTAGGCATAGACGTACACGGGAACATCTACGAGCTACATAGAGAAGTCCTATAACCCTAGACCCTAGGGGAGGCCCTCCCGAGATACGGGGGGACCTCTCCCAGGCACTGAGGAGCTAAGATCATGACGGAAGAGAGACGAGAACGAAAACGACTTATCCCGGAGGAATACGGGGGCGATTCTGGGGGCGCTACGGTGGTTCTGGTGTCCTCGTGGGGTAGCAGACAGGCAGAGCCTAGGGCAGACGCAGCAAACCCCGCAGAGGCCACAGGAGAGCCGCCAGAGGGGTAGTCAGAAAACTGTTTGAAATCAGGTACTTAGCGGCACCCCCCCAGGCCTATATATAGCGAGGTGCCCAAATTTTTCTGTGGGGGCGAAATTTAGCTATCTGAAATATAGTCGAATAACCTTTGGGAATGATTTTTTTAATTTTATTTAAATTTTATGATATGTTTCTCAGGTATCTGAAATACTGGGGTTGTTCAATTTTGGGCAGTCCTTTATAATTATTCGGTTTTTATTTAGACACACTATTTATAGGAGATTACGTAATGTCGGAAAAAGACGTGAAAAAAGAGGACGTTGTTGTTGATGAAGCTGCTGAGAAGGCGGACGGTTCGGTTGAACAGTTGTTTGGTTCTTTGTGCGAATTTATGCAGATAGAGCCCCAGAGGAACCCGGATACGTTTATAGCCACAAGCATTGGATCTATGGAATATGCTTGTGTGATAGCCCGACAGTGCGGCGTGAATTACTCGACGTTCATGGAAGCGGTGAACAATGTCTGGCGACGAGTTCAAGACGAAGGCAGAGAGGGGTCCGAAGGGCAGCAGGACGAAAAGGGGTTGGACGTTAATATCGCGATACCTTGATTGCTCCTATTATGACGACTGCCTGGATATAGCGAATCACCGTAGGTGGAAGGTGTTCACCTGCGATGGGTGTAGTGAAACCTGCAAGGCTGATGACCTCACAATAATCAATGTCCATTCCAATGAGATACTCGGTGAAGACTGAGTTACCTTTCCTATATTTTTATCCTAATTAAAAACTTTGAGACTTTTAAATTTTGTGCTGTAATTTTTGAGAAAGGTATTTGCACAGCGGAAGTCTTTCGGATGTTGAAGTTGATATTTAGTTGATTCTGATGTTGTTTAACTTTTCCGCAAAGGTCTGGGGATCTGGGCAAAATCTGTATGAAAGTACTTGAAGCGAAGTTCAAGCGGTTGCTCGAAGAGTACCCGGAAAAGTGTAGGGTAATTAAGAATTACTCAGAGCATAGGAAATGGGCACAGGCGTTCTCGTTCCACGGGAAATTTCTGGAGATGACCTATGATGAAATGAAGGCTTTCGGTTGCTGGTTAATCAGCAACGGCACACTGGGGCTGGAGTCCGTTGTGCGTGAGAGGCCGCAGAAGTTGTCTATGGATTCTCAGGCAGGCGACGTGTTGGTTGTCAATGCGGAGGGTCCTCGGATTAAAACCTTGCAAGGGTTGCTGGATGCAGCCGATGTGGATGAAAGTAAATGGTTAGTTACTCGGTACAAGGTAAACACGTGGGAGGTAGCTTCGAAAGATTCGGAGGGCAAGCCGTGTGTGACTCCCGTGTGGCAGGTCAAAGCAGACCTGGAGCCGAAGCGCCTGAACGACTTGAATCCAGTTCGTCCTTTGCAAGTGTTGAAGCGCGAGCCTCCGAAAGCTCGTCGAGATGGGATAAAGCGAGCATTATTCATCCCAGATTCTCAACACGGATTTCAGTGGCAGAACAAGTTTCAGAGGTTGGAGCCGTTACACGACCGGCCAGCAATCGATGCGACGGTACAGTTGGCGTTGGCTTTTCAGCCAGACGTAATCGTGTTGTTGGGAGACATGGTGGACTTCGCTCCTTGGAGTACGAAGTTTCCTCGGGACCCGACTTTGAAGCAGACGACGCAACCGACGTTAGAGGAGTTGTACTGGCAGTTGGCGCAGTATCGGATGGCTTGTCCACGTGCGAGAATCGTCTATACAGCAGGCAATCACGAGGAGCGTCTCAACAAAGCTCAGGTACAGCACCTGGACGAGGCGGTCGGGTTGCGGTTTGCGAACGACGACGTGGCCGAGCCGATACTGCACATGAGGAGATTGTTAGCATTGGACTCTCTGGACATCGAGTATGTCGGTCCTTACGACACAGACTGGTGGTTGTGGAACAGGGTGAGAGTGCATCACGGGTCTACAGTACGAGGCGGCGGGGGGAATACCGCAGCAGCGCGTGTGAAGATAGGAGATTGGCCGGAAGTCTTTGGGCACATCCACAGATTGGAGTTGGCTCAGAGAGTAGTATTTGGACCTGGGGGTCCTCGTACAATAACGGCTATGTCTCCGGGGTGTCTGTGCCGAGTTGACGGTTCAGTGCCTGGGGTATCCAAGTCACCTGATTGGCATCATGGTGTGGGGATTGGATACTACGATGAAGTGAATGATATGGATCATCTTTCTGTCATACCCATCCACGATGGGAAGTTAGTATTTGATGGGAGGGTGTTCACTGGGGAAGATAGAAGGGGGGAGATTGCCGAGGCTACTGGATATAGTCAGATCGGACAGACCTAAGATAGATCTATTAATAGATAGTGATATGTTCTTTGTCCGGGTAGCAGTCCTAATGACTATCCTTATAGCCTCCGTATTCATTGCCCTTTTCTGCCTTTGTTAATGTTTGAGCGCAGTGCGTTCAATTAAAGGGGGATTAGTAAATGGAACCTGGTGCTGAATTAGCTGAAATACTCAAGTTATTTTTTGGTCTATACGCTGCTGGATGTGCAGTGTTGGTAGTCTTGTATTTTCAAGGCAAGTGATGACTGGTTGCTACTGGATATTCAAAGCAGGTTGGGTTTTGTACTGCATGTGTTGATATGAAAGTGGTTAGGGGGAAAGTTTGTGAGTGGTGTAGGAGCAGTTGGTGGCGGTGGTGGTGGTGGTGGCGTTTCTGGGGGAGGCGGCGCAGGCGGTGCTGGGGCAGCTAGTGGTGCTGGGGCAGCTAGTGGTGCCTCTGGTGGAGTGGGTAGTGGTGGGGGTGCTTCTGCTGCTTCTGGCGCTAAAGAAGCGTCTGGTCCAGACGGTAAGGAAGTTAGTAATTCTTCTGATGATGACAAGAAGTCTATTGGGGCACAACCTCCATCGATGGAGGTTAACATCAATAATAATAACACGCAAATGAGTAGTCAGGACTACATGGAGTTGAAACAAACAAGCTCCTGCAATGAGATGCAGGAGACTTCACAGATAGATATTAAGAAGCTTATCGAAATGATGATGGCTATACAGCTACTAAAGGCGATGAATGAGCAGCAATAGGTAGTCTATAAGTTTAAATAATACGTATTCCTAAAACCCGCGTTTTTTTGCCAAGGTGGTGAGGTGGTACGTAGAATTTTACCAGTATTATTTATTTTTATCTTTTTTGTTTCTTGCAACGAAGAGGAGCGACTTCTTACGGCTCCGAGCATTCCTGAGATATACTTAGACAAAACTCCGTTACCTAAACATTTGAGTCCTTTAATTCACCTGGAGAACCTTTGTGATGAGGAGTGTCAGTATCAAGCTGAATGTTGGGAGTGCGATACGTATTTCTGTCCTCCGTTAGGCTCAGTATGGCAGAAGATGATGTGTTTTGATATTTGTGTAGACCCTCCGACCCTTGCGTATGAAGAGCCTTGTGAAGAGGTATTGGAGTGCGACCCTAGTAATTTATCTATTGAGATATTAGAGTGTGAGTACGAAGATGGTGTTATTGGGTACCAGGAGTCGTGGTGTGAAAAGGGTAAGGACAAGATAGGTCCTTGTATACCATGTTATGACGAAGTCTGTGACGGCATAGATAATGATTGTGACGGTTTGATTGACGAGGGTGTGTTCCCTTGTGAGTCGGAGTGTGGTCCTGGTTTTGCTGTTTGCATCGACGGTTTGCTTGATATGTGTGATGCAGCGCAGCCAGATGAAGAGATATGTAATGGTATTGATGACAATTGCAATGGTTTGGTAGATGAGGGTCAATTAAACGCTTGTGGTAATTGTGGAGATGTTCCTGAGGACGTTTGTGATGGGTTTGATAACGACTGTGATGGCCTTGTTGACGAGGATTTGGTTCAAGTTTGTTCTACAGATTGTAATAACGGTTATGAAATCTGTGTTGACGGAGACTGGGTTGCATGTACAGCACAAGATCCGCTTTCGGAAGAGTGTAACGGGATAGACGACGACTGTGACGGTCTGATTGACGAGGAACTCGACTGTGGTTGTGATCCTTCGATGATTGATGTGTTGATCCCGTGTTTGGAGCCTCCGCTTTCTTGTGGTCAGGGTTGGAAAACGTGTGTTTGTGAAGACCCAGAGTGTACGATCATATCGGCAACACCTTGCTATGCTCTCTGCTATTTCATTCCCAGTGTAAAGAATCCTTGTTACCCGTTAGTGGGTGAGCCGTTTCCAGAGATATGTAATAACTTTGATGATGATTGTGATGAGTTAGTTGATGAAGACTTGTACTCTAATTGCTACACGGGGCCTGCTGGGACTGAAGGTGTAGGTATATGCAAGGCCGGTGAGATTATGTGTCTCGAAGGTAGTTGGGGCAACTATGTTGAGATAGATGGTAAAGAGTCTTTTGTAGCTGAGTATTGTAAAGATGAGGTTCTTCCGTATCCAGAGGACTTGTGTAATGATTCAGATGACAACTGCGATGGTATCGTAGAAAAGAACATGGAAGACACGGACGTGTTATTCATCATTGATGCGTCTGGTTCTATGGGAGATGAGATAGATGCTGTTGTATCTGCTCTTAGTATGTTTTCTGCAAATTACTCTGACTCTTCTGTAATTCAGTGGGGATTAGTTGTTGGTCCAGATAGCGCACAAGCAGATGATCGTCTGGTTATTTACCAGAACTTGACTGGGTTTTTTCAATTCATACCGGTGCTTTCTGGTTTAAGCACTTCATACCTTAGTGGGGGTATGGAGATGTTGTACGATGCTTTGTATTTGTCGATACATAATCTTGTAGACCCGGCAGACCTTCCCGTTCCGATATCAAGTTTGTACTGGAATTTTGTTGTGGGGGATTCTTTTCCTACGCTGCAAGCATTTGACATTAACTGGCGTGAAGATGCGAATAGGGTTGTGATTGTTTTTTCTGACGAAGAAGGTCAGAGCTATTTAAACCCAAATATAACTCAAGATAACATTATTGACGTGGCTAATCTTGTAGATGATCTTTACGTATACACTTTTAGTACTTACTCTACAAAAGACTTGATTAACTGGACTGGGGAGAAAACCGGGTGGGCACCTGTAGCAGTGAATGGTAAATGGTTTGAGTTAAGTTCTTCTGCAGCAGATATGTTTGACTCGTTAATGCAAATTCTTGATGAGACCGCTTGTGGGGGAGATAGTCCGTGACAAAGATAAAACTGTTTAGACGGGGTGAAGTAAACGTATTTGACGAAGGTGCCAGAGTCATTGTGAAAAAAGACATCGTTGTAAGTGACCCATACGGGGAAAGCGATGTGTTTATACCAAAAGGTACGCATGGATTTGTGTTCACAACTTACCCAGAAGTATCTATAGAGTTTGAGTCTGAGTATGACGATTTAATAAGAAGGATATACTTACAAGACGGCTTTTTACTTACAGACCTAGCAGAGCTAATTGACGGCACCCATTTAAAATTAGTTAACTTAGAGGTAGAATAATGAAAAAGTTTTTTTTAACTTTAATGTGCTTTATTTTTTTAATTAGTTGTTATACTAGGGATGCTGAAGTTGTAAGGGAAGTTGTAGTTGGTGCAGGTCAGGAAGTTGAAATTGCTCCTGGGTTGAAGGTTACTAGGCCTGCCGACAGTCGTTTAATGTGTGAATGCATGTGCCAGTATGGTTTTGCAACACAATGATTTAAAATATATATATATATATACGGAGATATGATTATGTTTTGGATGGGCTTAATTGTGGGCTTGATGATTTATCCTGCATTTGTATACATTCGAGATGGTGCTATTTAAATTTTAAAATATAATACGGAGTAAATAATGCCTGTATTGAGAGATGGAAGTCGTGGAGATCTAGTAAAGTCTCTACAAGAGGGTTTAGCGTATTTAGGGTTTCACCCAGGCCCACCAGATGGAATTTTCGGTAGTAAAACTGGGGACGCTCTTGCTGATTTTCAATCTAATAAAAGAATTCTATCTGATGGTATATTTGGCCCTTCTACGCAGCGCGTATACAATTCCGCTTTGGGTGATGCGGGTGTTAAGTACGCCGTTTCATTAGGTGGGGTGTCAGGTGTGCAGTTTTCTGCGCCCAAAGAGTCCGACCTACTCTCGTGGGTTCGCTGTCCTGCGGATAAATTTGAAGATAGGGGCGGGTACACAAGGACTACGCTAAGAAGTGATGTAGCAGTTGCCTATAAAGAGCTTTACGAGGAAGTGAAGTCTTTAGGTGGTATAATTACGTCCGCTGGTGGTAGGCGAAAACTTGCTCAAAAATCTAGCGCCTCTAGAAGTAAGAAGTCGATGCATTACGTAGGTAGGGCCTTTGATATGGCGTTGCCTACTGGTATGCAAAACCCAGAAAAAGACCCATTTGTTTGTTGTGCAGACGCCAGTGGTGGCGGTCGAAAATGGGTTGTTTGGTGTAGGACAGATGATCCTTCTGTACCAGAGATAACGCTGGAGGGAACATACGTTACTTCTAAGAAGAATTCTCGCGGTAAAAGATATACAGTTCTTAAAACAAAAGTAGTAACATGCAGAGCATTTAATTTTACCGAAATAGCTAAAAAGCATGGGTTTGAAAGGATATCTGCAAGACGTAGCTTTTTTAAGGGCGGATCATACGCAGGGGCAGAGTGGTGGCATTTTCAGTATGAAAAAGGTTTAGTACCTGCAGAAACTACTTTTGGAGAAGAGCTTTTAAGGGTATATACAATGGGGCAAGCAGAATCGTTTATTTATTGGGATGAAGCTAAAGATTGTTCCTGGCAAAAAAACTGGTTTTGATTGGGTATTAAAATGAGTAGATGAGGCAAAAATTGCCCCCGGTGTGGGGGTACTATGAAGAAACTTTTTAACAGTAAGAAGCCAAACACAACCATATGGGTTTGTATGAGCCAAAGCTGTAGACATCGTATAGAGGTTACAAAATGACTGTAGATCAATCTTTAATAGAAAGAAACATTCGCCGAAAAGAGGCTGGAAAGTTCAAAGGAAAAACTATTAGCCACTCTGATATCGTTAGGCGGCGTGGTGGTAATAAGAATGTGGTTAATTTTCGTGTTATGGGTACTGGTAAATCGAAGCAAATTGATGGTGGTAAAGCTGTCACTATTACTTCTAATTCTACCTATGAAACTTACCTCCTTTACATGGCACCTAGATCGTCCACGGGACAAAAGAAAGTGTCTGCAGGGTTCAAGACCATCATTATAAATTCTGGGGTAGCATTTGTATCCACCATGGATAAGAAAGATACGAAGCATGATAAGTATTCTGCTGGTAGCGTTATTAACGTGAAGCGTGGGATGACTTACGAGGTTAGCTCTGGAACTCACGAGGTTGAGTTAATGATCATTGAAGGTACTGATCTTAAAGAGAAGGCCGTTACTGAGCAGATTACGAACCCAACTGGCCTTCAGCAAGCAGTGGCCGCTCGTAAGCCAGAGATTGATGTTCGAAACATCAAACCTAGAAAGCGTAAATCAAAAGAGGAGAGGGAGGCCCTGGGTCGTCAGTATGACGCGGCGAGAGGTATTCACTCTACTCAACAGAAGAACCAGATCGCGAAGGACATTGTTCGTGGCGTAACAACGGATTCATCTCAAGCTATTGTAGGGACGAATCCACGACCAATGGGTGACATTGGTGATGATCACTTAGGTGGGTGAGGTTTTCTATGCCGCTGAAAGAGGGTAGCTCTCAAGATACGATATCTGAGAATATTAGTAAGTTGAAAGATGAGGGCTATCCTCAGAAGCAGGCAGTTGCGATTGCGTTGGATAACGCAGGTAAGTCTAAAAAGAGAAAACCAATGAAAAAGTCATTTGAGTCGGTTTACGAATCTAAGTTAAGTAAGGCAGCGCCGGACACAAATATGAACACGCGAGCCAGTGCTCCGAAAACCAAAAGATTTGTTGTTTCAGATATGCCTAAAAGTCGAAGAGCTAAACAAAAGGCTGAGTTTGACTCAAAGTTGTCTAAGGAAAACAAAGAGGGCTTTGAAATGGCTCGGAAGAATCCAGGTAAGAAGGTTGAATCTGCACCTGGAACTGAGCCTGCTCAAAGGGTTCAGAGGAATTATCCCGGTATTGGTATGAAACCAGTAAAGGGTGAGAATAAAAAATTGTTTTCTAAACTGCAGAAGCTTAGATCTCGAAATGAAGAAATTGCTAGATCTAAACAAATCTTAAAGCAACCAGGAAATAAGAGCGGTAAATATTTAATGAGGCCCGGTACAAGTGGTGCTGTTCGGGTAAAACAGACTGCGACTGCTAAAGAAACTGGTTTAGATGAATCAGGTAGCCATCTTAAAGTCAATTATGACGATTCCGGGTATGTTAAACCCCTAGACAAGAAGTATAAAATAGACCTTCCTGTAAAGAAGTCATTTGAGTCGGTTTACGAGTCTAAGTTGAGTAAGGCATCATCGAGTATGGGATTAAAATCTCCTGCTCAAAAAAATGCTAAATTAGGTGAGCAGTTGTCTGAAGAAAACAAAGAGGGCTTTAAAATGGCTCGAAAGAATCCAGGCAAGATGGTTCGTTTTAAACCTGGAACTAAGCCTGCTCAAAGAGTCCAGATGAGTGAAAAAGATTACAAAGATGCTTCAGATACGTTAAAAGAAGACGTAGGACGTGGACATCCATCTGCAGTTAGGAGTGAATTTGGACATACGGAGATGCCAAAAAATATTACTCCAGTCTATAAGCCCATTAAAAAGGTAAATCCCATGAAGAAGTCATTAGTTTCGGTTGAAGGTGCAAGATTAAGTAAGGGTAAGAAGTTTCCAGACATGGATGTCTCAGGTGATGTCATAGACCCCGATGGTGATATGAAAGATGAGGACAAAAAGAAGGATGCAGCCGAAATGGAAAAGGCTGACGGTAAGCGTCCTGAGGGTGTGAGTCCTACGTTAGGTGAGAGGATAGGGGAGGCTTTCCCTGCGGTTAAGACCGGTATTGAAAGGCACGATAAGCTGATGAACGAGCCTAAAGGTGCAAAGGTTGCGCGTAAGAACCCTGGCAAGATGGTCTCTGCAGAGGGGAAAATCATGAAGTCTTTAGTGTCTGTTCACGAAGCAAAACTAGAGAAGGGATTACCTAAGAGGGGCGAAAAAGCAGCCAGAAGTAAGATAGCATCTGCTAAACGCGGAATGGTGATGGGGGTCAATGACGAAGATGTCAAAGAGAAAGACTCTGAAAACGGTGCCGAGGGTGCTAACGGCGGTAATGGCGGTAACGGCGGTGGTATGGCCATGGGTATGAACAAATCTCTCGTGTCTGTACTCGGATCTAGATTAGAGAAGGGTATGGGCGATTCTAAAAAGGTTGTTCAAATGCCTCCCATGGAGATTAAAGCAAAGGCTCCGAAGAAAGAGCCTAAGAAGAATGTAATTGAGTTTTCGGATGAAGAGGGCATGACCGTTTACGGACAAAAACCAAAACTACTTAAAAAAGTTCAAGCAACTTTAGATTCAATGAAGATTGATTCTTCTAAAATGGCATCTAAGCGAGCACCTAAAATTGAAAAAGGATACGAAATGAAAAAGTCGAATTGGGATGTAGCATGCAACATGCTGAAGTCTATGGAACTTAGTAAAAATGTCCCACAAATGCGAGGTCGTTCAGGTGGGAGCCTTAGTATGGGTCAAAAAAGAAATCCTCCTAAAAAAGACACTGGACCAAGAGTCTATCGAGATTATAACGCACCACCAAACATGAGTAGGCCTCAGGGTCCGCCTAAGCAAATGAGTTCAGCGCCAGAAATGACTAGAGACTTTTCAAGTAGAGGTCCAGATCGGTCTAGAGTCCCAGCGAGCGAGATAAACAGGCAAAATTTGGATAGTAATTTGGATAGTCTTAAGCAGGCAGGAAGAAAAATTGCTGGTAAGTTTATGTCTGCTCTTGGATCTAAGTCCAAGCCTAAAGAATCAGCAGTGGCTCAGTCCAAGCCTAAAGAATCAGCAGTGGCTCAGTCCAAGCCTAAAGGGTCTCAAGATGGTGTTAGACAACCAGCGTCGGATGTGTCCAAGCCTAAAGGGCCTCAAGATGGCACTAGAGGCGCAGCAATCGCTCAGTCCAAGCCTAAAGCAAGCTCTTCTAAAGCTGAAAACCTTGCTGCGGCTAAAAAGCTAGTAAAGCAAGGCGGTGTTAAAGCTCTTATAAAACTTCCATACAATAATGCGATGAGAGTAGCTTACCGAGAAGATTATAAGAAGAGAATGGCCGGTAACAAAAAATTTGAAGCTAGAATGGCTTCTCAACCAAAACCTCCTATGTCTAAGTCTTTAGACCCAGCAGTTGCTGCTCGTATGAATATGCAACCTATCAGTCGTAGGGGTCGTGGAGTAAATGCATCTACGGATAATGCTGCCCGTCAACAACTTGCAAATGGTTTTAGTACGTCGCAAAATATGCAAGTTGAAGGGGTTGGGCCTCGTCGTATTAATGGACTTCGTCCTTTGGGTAAGAAATAATAAAATACAAATGTGTGATGTATGGCTAAGAGAGTATACCTTGGTTCCAAGTTTTTTAAAGCTTTGTCACCAAAAGATGATGAGGAAGAAGAAAAGACTTCTGTAAACCCAGGAAACATTCAGCAATCCCCACAAACCAAGAAGGTGGGGGACGGAGTTGGTTCTCGCGGTGGGGTTACTACCACTGATGTCAGGACCAGTCCGTCTAGAGGCACACGTAACGTATATCAGTCTGAAAGAACTCCACGAAGATTAGGGAACATAGGTGTGAAGCAAGGCGCTTCTCTCGGCAAGCCCATGTCGATGAAGATAAACATGCCTAAGCCACCTTCTTTCTCTTTAAAGCCTCCTACACCACCAAAACCGCCAAGCTTGAAGGCGTCTTTGTATTTGGGTGAAGATTTATTCTTTAAGGGCGTGGGGGATAGCCCAGAGGCTAGGACGTATAATCCTAACCTCAAAGGGGAGAGAGGTAGGGTAGGTACTCCAGGTTTAAATGTGGAGAGCTTTGCAGCCCCAACGCCTCCAGTCCAACAGAGATTGCCGGGTATGGGTACCGCTCCTACTCCTGCTCCTGAGCTTAAAGGTAAGCAGCAGGAATTACCTTTAGGTCAACCAAAAGCGACTACAACACCGCCTCCTAAGATGGAAGCGCCAGTAGGAGATTCGGAAACTTCTATGAGTGAATCTCAGGCACCTGCAAGAGGTCCTGCTCCTACAGCACCAAAACCTGCTACTACTGCGGAATTAGCACCAGAGCAAAGTGCTCCTGCACAGCCTCCAGCCGGAACTACAGAGCCACCAAAGGCCCCTGGTGGAGATCCTACAAAGCTTCCAGAAGCTCCTAAGTTGCCTAAGGCTCCTAGTATGGTGTCAAACATACCTGGTGCCAAGGAGACTAAAAGTCCTTGTAGTACAGGTATCAATCCGAGCCATAGTTATGTAGGTAAGTTCCCAGGTGCTAATGGGTGTATTTACGTTTATTCAGAAGGTAATAATTTTAACTTCAGAAACTCTGTAGATGGACATGCACACCATGATGAGGGTCAAACTTTATCTGTGCCTCATGATCATCCAGATGTTGTAAATAACAACAAGGTTCCAATACCTGAGAAGTTAAGAACACATCACGATGATACTCATATAGACTTAAATGAAGAGCATTCTAAAGGGTGGAATAAGCCGTCCACTGAGGAAGGTGGTAAGCACCACGTTGATGTGAAGCCTTATCACCCAGAGGACAATTCAAAACATCCAGATCATCTGGCTCCAGATCATTTGGAGGCGATGAAGGCACACAAAAGTGCTTTAGATAGATTAAAGAACAACTCAGAGGAGTATCACTCAACTAGTGCAGATGCATTACACCAAGAGGTTGGACCTCATGGTATTGAGCAGTTAAAAGAGCATCACGGGGAGTATCCTAGATCTACTCAACCACAACCGGGTAAGGCTGAAGACTCTCGTGGTGAGATTGCAAAAGTATCTGAAACTGCAAAGCCGGGTGAAACTGCAAAAGTATCTGAGATTGCAAAGCCAGGTGAAACTGCAAAGCCAGGTGAAACTGCAAAGCCGGGTGGTGAGATTGCAAAGCCAGGTGGTGAGATTAAACACCCCCACCCAGATTTAAAAGATCCATCTATCCCTCACGATATCAAAGATATATTTAGAAATCTTCCATCACAGGACGCCCCTACTAGAGAGAAGTTTGATAAGTTAAAAGAGGCTGCTGAGAAGCTTAAGAATTATAAATACAAGGACGGCACAAGCTTTAGTTCTGCTTTTGTTGCGGGACAGATGTTCATGAGCCATGACGTAGGCGCTGCTATCAATGGGGCTTATAAGGCATTTTCAGGGTCTATTCCTCATATTGCTCATGCGATAAAAGAGCAGAGGGATGTTAATAATAGAAGAAAGCAGGCCGAAGAAGAACACAAAGAGTTTGAGGCAGATAGAAACACTACAAATTCAAAAGTAGAGGACTTTGATTTTCATCATACGGATGTTCCAAATACTATTGGTGAGACTGGTCATTGGTCATCAGATCGACACAAAGAGTTTCATAGAGATCATGAAAATCTAAAGAGGTCTTATGATGAGGATAAGGAATCCGGGGCATCTGATGAGATGTTAGGACACACTTATTCACACGCTTATGATGCTATATTAAGAAGACATAGAGCTTTAGCAGACGCAGAGGCAGGACTCCACCACCCTCACGAGACACCTAATGCAGGTGACTTTGAGGAGATGGATAAAAGACTTAACAAGTTAGGTGATGATACGGGTCTTGTGTCCAGTCAAATTGATGAGATGAAGAAAACATCTAGGAAGATGTCTAAGCAGAATCTTAGAGAGTTCCATGATGTTTTAGACCATGCGGATAGCTTTTCTGGGGATGATAAGATTGCTGCATCGGAGATAGCGTTTCAAAAAGCAAAAGCCTTGCATCGTCTTGAGCAAGAGTCCTTGAAGAAGTACAACCAGGGCGCTCCAAAAGGTGAGAAGGCGCAAAAGCGTGAAGCTTATATGGGTCCTAGAGTGTCTGTAGAAGACCAGACTCGCAGAGAGGCTCAGAAGACTGAGGCAAGAGACCAGAAGGTTGCGGCAAAAGAGCAGGTTGCTCGTGAGAAGCAAGAAGCAAAGCTTTCAGCGGAGCAAACTGCTCAGGAAGAAGCAGAGGCTACAAGAGCAGAAGCTGTTAAAGATCTCCCTGAACCAGAAGGCGGTTGGCCAGATTATTACTTCAATGAGAAGAAGGACATGGATAAACGTAAGTTTGATCCTAATGTCCGTCCTGACCACAACATAGGATCTGGTGTACGTTTAGGTAGAGGTAAAGACAGCCACCAAGGTGTTATAATAGGGCACAGCGTACAAGACGGAAAACATGTTTATCATGTAAAGAGGATTAATCCTGAGTATGACCCCAAAGCTGAAGAAGAATACTTTAGTAAACTTCAAGCTGGGGAGATAAAAGGTGAAGCTACACCACCACCACAGAAGTTCATACGAGAGCAAGTTCCTGTGTCAGAAATGCACCAGAACGTTAAGAATGGTGTTTTCTCTCCCTCAACTCACGATTGGTACCACAGTGCAACAGATGAACAGAGAAACGATGCTTTTGAAGCGAGACATAAAGAGTTAAGAGAAGCTTTCAAAGAAGCAGAAGAAGAGAAGAAGAGAAAAGAGAAGCAAGAGTTTATAGATAGTGTTGACTTAGACAAGATGTCTAAGAGAGATCGAATCGAGTTTGGTAAGGAACACGGTAGATATCATGAGGATATAGAGCCACACCATCGAGTTAGAGATAAGACTCTGCGACAAAACAAAGGCCTTTTTGATCCAAACGGTAATCCAGAGTTTAATAAGGACACAGGCTTTAAATTCAAAGGAGAATTCAGAAAGGGGACATCGGGCCATATTAAAGACGTAAAGTATGATGAGGATGGGAATCACGTTTATGTCGTTGATCAAGTAAACAAAGATGGTGAGGTAGAGACTAAGAATTACCCTGTCGATGCACTACATGCTCGTAACGTTATGGGTGAGCATGCGCGATGGCATCCAGACGCAGAAAAGCACAGAATTGGCGGTGATGATGAACGTCAGGCAGAGCTTGATGCTCAGGTAAAGAAGTTAGCTGGTCCAAAAGGTAAGCAGGCTGCTGAAGAGGTTGAAGAGGAACGCGGAGAGGTGGTTGTTCCTAGTGATCCAGAGGATTTTGATTTAGAGAATCCAGATCAACATTTTGAGCATGATGAAGCTGCTAGGTCTTATGATCTTATTGATGAGGACATAGGGAATTATTCACAGACTCTTGCACAGTTCTTTGACAAACATGGCGGGGATGACTTCGAAGTACCTTATGCATATGACATCCAAGACCCAGATAAGATGCGTCAGGTATGGGGGCATTGGCTTTCTCAATCAGATTTACCACCAGAGGTACACAAAGAAATATTCCACGATATCCAAACGAAGTTTACTAACTTAAAATCTCGGATGATGGGTTTATCTGGTAAGAATGATATCGGAAAAATCTATCAGGATATAGATGCTGGAAAGTACGATAGCGACCCTACTGGTAAAGCAAAAGCCATGGCTCGTATTCGTAACTACATGATGTTTGGTAAAGGTGGATACGTAAACTTCTCTAATGGTTTAAAGAAACTTAAAGAAGAAGTTCGTCGATCTGTAGGTGATGAACACGCAGAGTCAATTCCGTTTGAATCTAAGAGTGGTGAGGAGCTTCAAGAGATTCACGATCAAAACAAAAAGCTCATGGGAGAAGATCTCACCCGGCAAGAAAAGAGAGAATTAAGTAGCGCACAAAACGTGATCGATAAAAATGTCGAGGGAGATGTGGTCGGTGAAGGTCAACAAGGGGCCGATGTAGTACCAATAGATTCTGGGAAAAAAGACTCTGAACAATCGCAGCCTGAAGAGGCTCGTATGGCAGCAAAGCAACAACGACCTAAAGCAACGGGGGATGCTGATGAAGTGGTTGATGAGGATGTTCCAGAAGTTAAAGCTACAGACACGCAAGAAGCAGCGCCAGAGGAAAGCGTTGATGAGGCAGAAACTACAGAAGTTGCCGAAAGCCCAGAAGAGACACCTACTAAAGATGTGGCTACGGAAGAAGAACAAAAGCCGTTGACTAGAACAGAGGGACATGTCGGTAATGAAGTTAAGGTTCATCTGAGTGGTGGAAGGGCTAAAATAGACAAGCGCGATGCCACATACAAAGTCGTTGAGGCAGATGATATTAAGGCAAGCCACAAAGTAAGTGGTGGCGGTAAGTTTGCTGAGAATGAAGATTATGTAAAGAATGTACAGCCCAGGACATACAGTGGAGAATCTGCGAAAGCTGTTTTAGAAAGAGCAGACAATTATGAGCCTGATCAAGTTATGAACACAGATGTGGGTCCAAATACAGGTCCACCAATGGTGACGGAAGATGGGCACGTTCTTGGCGGTAATAGTAGGACTATGACTCAAAAGCATATGTACGATACAGATCGTGGCGATGCAATTAGAGATCACCTGGCTGAGAACGCAGAAAAGTTTGGCTTGAACCCAGAAGAGATAGCTAAATTCAAAAACCCAATTCTCGTAAGAGAGTTGAAGGATGTGCATTCGGAAGGTACCGACTCGGAAACTCTGAATCAGTTGGCCAGCAAGATGAACGTAGCTGAAGCCATGGGTATGAAGCAATTTGAGGTTGCTACGGACTTATCTAAACGTTTAAACGAAAAGAAAATATACGATAGGATTGCGGAGTCATTCGACACAGATACGCACAACACGATAAATGATCTGCATATATCTGGCGCTGGAAAGCAGTTTAAAGACGAATTAAAAGAGGTCTTTGGTACAAAGTCCGATGAGTATACTGATAAGGATGGAAAGCTTAATACTCAAGGTAGAAAGTTAGTTGAGGACGCAGTAGCTTCTAGACTGGTAGATGACCCAAATCTGTTTGGACGCATGACGGGTTCCGCTGGTGAAAAATTAAACAAGATAGCCATACCTGCCCTTTTAATTAGTAAGCATGGTGATGAGCACAACTTAGACTCTGATCTAAAGCATTCCTTTGATGCTGTAGATAAGGTAGCTAGGTATAGAGATGGATTACCATCAGCCGAACAGAAAAAGTTCAATAACATGTCCAGTGAGGAGCAGCTTCAAGAGGCTTTGGGTGAGAAGACAAAAGACATGTTTGCTGAAGATCATCCTCTTACAAGCAATTCAAGAGCCAGGACCCTGTACCATATAATCCAAAACGAGACTCCTAATAATCTTAAAAAGATATTCACAGGTCTTGCTGATTCTATTCGACAGACTGGTGATGACGCACAAACAGACTTGTTTGCTGGCGCAGGGGGAGAGGCTGCTCCGAAAACCACTTCAGATCATATTGTAAGGTCGTATGAAAAGACCATGGATCAAGACATGCCAGAAGAGTATGGCAAGCCAGAAGATCCAAAGAAAGAGGCCCCAAGCGCAAAGAAGACAGCTAAGAAGATAAAGAACCTTCAAGGAAATGTTAAAAAGGATAAGGCTGTAGAAGAACACAAGTCTGTTTTGAATGATTACTCTGAATCAGACAATATAGATGATACAACAAAACACTTTGAAAAGATGATTAGCATGGCTAGAGATCTAGTCCCCAACGTTGCAAATGAGGAAGCTCAACAGGTAATAAAAGAGTTCATAGATAAAGGTGAAATATCTGACAAGTTTTTGGAAGAGTTAAAGTCATCTAACTCTATTGTTACTCCAAAGTCTGAACTCACAGAAGATGATAAAAAAAGAAAGACATTAGAAAGCTTTTTTAGTGGTGGTGGGCGAAGAGTTTCTATTGAAGAGATAAAGAAGAATAAGCCTGAAACAATAACAAACCACTATGGCATGATAGCTAAATTTTTACAGGAAAGAGGCGGACATTTTCCAGTACATAAGCACTTTTCAAAAGATGGTGGTGTGAGTAACCAGTACCTAATTTACAACACTCCTGAGGCTAAAAAGATCTTCAAGGTTAAAGAGATTGGTGAGGGCGATAACACGACTTTACTTGTCCATGGTCTACAGGACGATTGGAAGGAGCACATACCGGAAGCGGCAGTTAAATCCGCAGGGATAGATTTAGATAAGCCTGTTGCCTCCAGGACAAAGCCAAGCGCAGAAAAGACAGCTAAGGATATAAAGAACCTTCAAGGAAATGTTAAAAAGGATAAGGCTAAACAAAAGTCTGATTCTAGATCAGAGCCGAAGACTATTGGAGCCACCAATGATTTAGATACTAAATTAAATGATGACGGGACAATAACGCTTTATCACAGAACAAACTCTAAAGCTGCCGACCAAATAGTTAGTGGCGGTAAGTTTACGTCAAAACATAATAAGGGTGAGGCTTTCTTCTCTACTAGGCCCGACGAAGAAGCGTCTGGTTATGGTGATTCAGTAGTATCTCTGAAGATAAACCCAGAACATGTAGGTCTTGATGATGAGTTCCCAGGCGGTGAGGTTCACGTAACAATTGATCCAAAACATCACGGTAAGATGCAGGACATACAGAGTGTTGGCGATGGAGAAGATTGGGAGGGCGCTGGGTTTTCCTCACGACCATCGGATAAGGCCGTGGTAAGTCTTCATGATAAGACTGTACAATCTAATAAATTATCAAATCAAGAGCCTTTAAAAGAAGAGACAGAACGACTTAATAAGTTGAAGTCTTTGATGGATAGTAGAGGTCTAGAGTCAAAAGTTTCTGAAGAGAAGCCCAAGGCGGAAGAGAAGCCCAAGGCGGAAGTAACTGCCCGTTACCAAGCGTACCTAGACGCTACGGAAGCCGATGGGAAGAAGCCTAGCAGCATCGACTTTATGGCATGGACTAACAAGAAGTGGTCCGAGTACGAAGCCGAAGTAGGGCCGTTACCAAAGACCAAGACGAAGAAACTTCAGGGCGAGTTCGATAAGTGGCTCGCGTCTGGACCTAAGACCGAAGAGAAGCCCAAGGCGGAAGCGGGCGGTCCAGCACCTAACATCGCTACTGACAAGAAGCGCAAGGTGCCTAGCTTGGACGGCGCTACTTATCACGACTCTTTAGAGGTCGATGATTACCCTTACGGGCGCTCGCGCACGAAGGCTAAGTTTTCCGTCGAGACGATGAAGAACGGCAAGCAGCGCGGTGTCATGCAGACCAAGAACCCGAAAACGGGCGCTTGGAACAAGCCGAAGAAGACAACCTCTGGCAGCAAAGTCAAGATCGTTCAGGTAGATGGTAGGACGTATATTGCAACCGAGGAACGCGGGGCTATTCACTTACAAAGCGCGGCGGGTTTCAAGTCCGAGGGGTACGTGAGAGGAGAGTCTGGATCTCATTATGAAGAGGGAGTTGGAAACCGGTTTGTTCCTAACGCTCAGGCGTCTGACCCCGGACATCATGAACTTTATGTAGGTATTCACGGGAAGGGAGAAGTTGAGCGTCTTGTCGAAATGGGTCATAAGTTGAAAGACGTGCCAGGCGCATCAGCATCTGAAGTAGCGCCAAAGACATCTAAAAAGATAGATGATCTAAAGTCAAAAGTCTCTGAAGAGAAGCCAAGTGTAGAACAGGCAGGACAGGAAGTAGATTTAAAACATACTTACAAAGACCTTCATCCAGACGCAGTTCATTTTGATGAAATGGATTCAAATGAGAAATATGTTGGGTGGGAAAAAGTTGGCGATACTTGGACTATAGATAGGGGTTATCAAGGAAATTACTTGAGAGGTGATGAAGGTGGTAAATCATATGTTCTTGATAAATTAGATAGTTCTAGGCCATACGCTTATTTTAAGGATGGAGTTAATCCTAATGATGTGCCTTCTAGTGGAGAAACTCCTGAAAAGAATAACGATCAAAATATTATAGATAATTATCATACTGAAGACCCTGATGCAGCAAAGGCTTTGCAAGCTAGGGCGCAAGAACTATTACCCGGAGTTAGAACGCAAGAATCTCTAGAAGTCGTGGCCACAGCAGCAGAAAACGGTGGCAACCTACCAAAAGATTTTGTTGATCGAATGAAGCGAGAAAATAGAGTCTCTGAGGCGAAACCTAAAAATACATCCAAGACAAGGACTAGAAAGGCTCCAGAGAATTTCACAGTATCTACATCAAGTGAGTTTCACAAAGACCCTGAAAAAGGGCTGAGAACTTGGACACACTCTAATGGAGATGTTCATGTGGTAGAGATGAGCAAAAGACCTGGTAAGGGTAGATACACTGTCTTTGCAAAAGACTCGGATGGAAATTTAATTTCTCCAAGTGCCCACGGTAAACTGAATGATGCAATTGCTTCAGCCAATAGGGAGGCTGAGAGAGGTCCTATCCAGTCTCAAAAAGCGTATGAAAAAAAGTTAGCTGAACTTAGAAAAGAGGCGATTTTAAAAGAGTCTAAGTCTAAAGTAGAGACACCTAAAAGTGATCCAAAACCCAAGGCTGAGAAGAAAGTAGCGCCGAAAGCAGAGAAGAAAGTCGCTCCGAAGGCCCCTAAAGGTGGAGATGTTGCGTCGTCTGAGGATGTTAAATCTATAAGAGAAACTCTAAGAGAGGACTTACCAGAGTTAAAGGGATTAGAGGATTTTAAACGATACGAAATGGATTCTGATTTTGAAGATGACGAATTAAAAACCTGGGCAGAAAATACAATTAAGCATATAGATAAAAAGAGAAACTACCTTCTTGGATATCGCGGCGATACAGAGCCTGATAAATTAGGTAGAACAAGAAGTATTATAGATAAGACAAATAAGAAAGACGCTGACGTTGTAAACGCTGGTGTAAGAGAGTTGAAGTCAGAAATTAAAGATGTGGTAGATAGTTTGTCTGAAGGTAATCAAAGCTATCTACTGGCGAACCACCCAAGACTATTCAAGTCGGTGAAAGGACATTCAGTGTTATTTTTAAATGAAAACTTAATTAAGGGTGATAAGCTAAGCGAGAAGCGTAAGCGACAAGCTTTCAAAAATTCTTTTGGTAAATACTCTCCTGGAGTTTCCACGGGGGATACTCCGACCTTCAGTAAAGATGAAGAAGATGACGTTGAAAAAAGCTTAAATCTCTATGTGAGTGTGTAACATGGCAAAAGGCATAAAGGGAATTCCTCCAGTTCCGTCTCAGAAATCTCCAAAGAAGTGCGTAAAGACAGTTGCTCTGAGTAGTGGTCGTCCTGAGTACATCTGCCCCGCGTCTGGTGGTAGGGGTGCTGTTGAGAGGCTTGGTAGGCTTCCTGTTAGGCCAGAAGACGTTTCTAGGAAGATGGTAGAACGTCAGATAGCCTCTCCCGAGGAGGTAAAACACCCTAAAGAGCGGTTGGTTGCAGAAGCTGGTCCTAAACTACCAAAGACATTGCACTTTAAAGATCTGAAAGAGGCTGAAGAGGACACCCCAGATACCATGCATTTCGATGACCCTAAAGAGTCTAAAGGGTCTAAAATAGACAAGGGGATTAATCTTTTTGGGCAGTTTAATGTTAGTCGGCAGGAATATTACTTAGATGAATCTTTGATGTCGAAAGCTATGGACTTCACTATGAAACCCGCTGGGACATTAATGGGTGCTAAACCTCCAAAGTCTAATGTTCCAAAGAGAGAACGTGACTATGCGAAGAAAACAGGCCTTCGCAGAATGCCAAGTCCACCAGAGTCAAGAAGGGCTGAGCAAAGAGACTTTGCTAAGCAAATAAGAGACTTAGTAAGCACGTTTAACTTTATTAAAGACGACCCCGGAGTTGCTGCTTCGGAGGCGGGTAAAGCTATTTTAAATGATATTAAAGAGAATCCATACGAGACTGCTCTTGATATTGCCATGGCATTTGTACCATTACCTGGAGGGCAGTCAAAAACTATCCTTCGTCTAGGTCAGTGGGCAGCTAAAGCAAAAAAAGCCATACAGAAAGTAGATAAGGCAGGCGTTGTTAATAGGGCTTCGAAGGCTAAAAAAGTATATAGAAACGCTGCAAACATGGATAAAATAAAAAGTCCTAAAAAGGCGTTTGAGGTCCTTTCCGGTGGTGGAAAATCGACCGCACCTACAGGTAAACTCACTCTTGCTCCTAAGCAGGCCAGAAAGAAAGTGGCCACTCCGTCTAGAAAAAAGACTAAGACGTTGTCTGACATTAGAGGGCGTAAGCAAGGTAGAGGTATTGATAGGCTTAGAGAAGAGTCAAAAGCTGCTTCAAAAAGAAAAACCACCTCTCAGGCTGGGAAGAAAGTGCGTGGCGATGCTAGTGGTAAGAAAAGACTTTCGGGTAAAGAAAGACTTTCTGACATACGAAGTAAAAGACAAGCTGGCGGAAGAGTAAAGCAAGAGCCTCGGTACGAAAAAAGAGGCGCTGCAGATCAAAAGCCTAAAACTGACTTAAAGATTAAGCCAAAAGCTGATCCTAAGGATAAGCCTAAGTTAGATCCGCAGGTAGAGCCAAAGGAAAAGAAATTTCCAAGACCGTATGTACCTACACCGGATTACTCCCCGTTTTTTCCGGGACCGGAAAAGAAACCACAAGTGGAGCCTTCTAAAGACCCACAAGTGGATCCCTCTAAAGACCCACAAGTGGATCCCTCTAAAGACCCACAAGTGGATCCTTCTAAAGAACCACAAGTGGAACCCGCACCGGCTCCAGCGCCAAAACTAGATCCTGCGTCTAAGATAGAGACAGAGAAGGTGCCAGAGCCTAAGACTAAGCGAGAGACTAAGCGAGAGACTAAGCGAGAGACTAAGCGAGAGACTAGAAGGTCTCCAGGAGAACCTGTTAAGAGAACTAGAGATCTTGTTTCTCAAACGTCTAGACCACGTCGCGCTAAGGCCGCAGCACCAAAAAGAGCAGAGGCTGTTGCTTTAAAAGAGCGTAGTGCTAAGCCTTTATCTACAAAAAGAGGTAGTGTATCAAAGCCGAGTGCTAGTCGAACAAAGAAAGCTAAAAAGATTTCAGATCGATATAGAGAGATCGGTAAGAAAGGTAAGCAGAAGTTTAAGGACATCGAGAAGCCACGGGCGTCAGTTCGCGGCGGAAAGAGCAGCCGATTCGCAGATACCGATAAGGCTAAAAAGTTTAAGCCTAAGAAAAGAAGTAAGTTTCAAAAGAGTGTCGAAGATAACTTCTCAAATCCCGTGATTAAAAGTGCTTCGTATGTGAAGCCATTTGCCGATAGGGTATTGAATAAGAAGATGTCTTTGAAAGATGCTTTGGATAGAGTGCCCTGGTTCATGCAAGATGATTTATTAAATTACCTTAGGGATAAGAAGAAGAAATGATGTTTAGAAATGACATTTCCGATGGCTTGTGGTTAGAAGATCGTTCCAATTCGGACGTTTATATGGACGACTCTATCTATAAGGGCGTTGGAGATGTTACATCTAGACAACCACCCCCCATGCAAACACCTAAACGAGGTAAAATTTATGTGTTTGGGGATTCCCAAACCGGTGGGATGCGACGAGCCATAAGGAATTACTATAAAAGTGAAGGGTATGCCGAAGGCGATATAATTATAAAATACAAAGATAATGGTAAATATAAAGATATCGATAGGTTTGTGTCTGAACATACATACAAACCTGGTGATCAAATCATTATTGCGTCTGTAGGTGGTAATGAAGTTGGATATAGAGACCCTAGAGGAAGATCGAAATCTTTAGTTAATTCATTAAAAAGACACCAAAACAATAATGTTGGTGTGCGTGTTTTTGGACTTCCTCTAGGTAATAGATCGAAGTCTTATAACGTAAGAAGAGAAATGGATGTTACTCAAAAAGAGATTTTCAAAGACCTGAGTTATACGTCCACTCTTGCGTCATCAATTGGTGTGCCAGGAAAAATTGGCAACGTACACTATACTGATGGTCAACAGTTGTTCGATAAGACAGTGAAGCCAGGACTATCTAGACCTGCATCAAAAACCCCAAATATTAAGCCAGCAACGCCTCCTAAAGTAGCGAGTGCTAGGGGCACAGCACCTGCTCAGACAGCGGGAACTAGGAACCCAACACCTGCTCAGACAACACCTGCTCAGACAACACCTGCTCAGACAGCACCTGCTCAGACAGCACCTGCTCAGACAGCACCTGCTCAGACAGCAGCAAAGGGGGCCGGTAACGTCCCAGCCGGACTTCGTAAGTACAGTAAAGAGGTTGAAGCAGCTAGTGCTGAGTTTGGTGTCCCAGCACCTTTCATATATGCAATTATGCAGACAGAGAGTAATGGTAATCCTCTTGCTGGAAAAGAAAAACACGCAAGAAATGTAGCGCGTGGGAAACCTAATAATCAAGGCCTTGGGCTGATGCAGGTTATTAGGTCTACGTTTAAGGGTACTACTGAAAGGATGCGGGGAGAAGGTATTGCAAACGTGCCGGTAGACACTGAAGAGGCGCAGTATGATCCTACAAATAGTATAAGAGTGGGAACTTTTATTCTTTCGAGACACTTGAAACTTGCTAGAAAGAGACACCAAGAGGCTCGTAACAATCCACAGTTAGCAGAGTCTTTGGCGGCAATGTACTATAAAATGGGACCGGGAGAAGGTAAACCAGAGAGGCCTGGGGCGAAGCTTTACATCCGTGAACAGCGTAAAAAACATGGTAATTTTAACCCGGAAACTTGGGATAAAGACCCAAAAAGTAAAACTGGACACGTCAGAGGTGGTGGGGCTAGTTACGCTGCTGTTACCCGTAAACGTAGAAATCGATATGCAACAGGTGGAAAATCGACCGCACCCAAGACAACTACTACAGCACCAAAAGCTCAAGCACCAAGAGCAGAGGCGTCAAAAGCACCGGCACCTAAGCCAGCGCCAAAAGCGCCAGAGCAGAAGCTTTTAAAACCTAAAAGATACTCAGGTGAGAGGACTGATTTACCTGCTAGACGGCCTGGGGAACACCCAACTAAGTATCGTGGTATATCTAGGAAGAAGACTCGTCCAGATCGAAGCACTGCGGTTATAGGTCCAAGAAGGCCTAGAATGCATGAGGGTCAGGTCGAGAGGTTTGAGAGTAAGTTACCTAAGATAGGCGTTATTCGAAGAACTAAACATCAGAAAGATCTTGATAAGATCATAGAAAAAATGCCCAAGAGTGGGGAGACCTACCCTAAGAAGCAAGACGGGTCTCCTAAACAGTACCCGAAGGGCGAGTCTCAAATTCCTCCTTTAAGTATGGCTCCAAAGAAAACTTCTCCCGCAAGTAGAGCTATGGCTTCCGTTAAAAGACAGCCAGCGCCCAGTCAGCCTGTTCAGGGTCAAAATGCAGCTTCTGCTGGTCAAAGAGCGATGGAGCAGATATCATCCGTTAAGCAACAACCAACCAAACGTCCAAGTCGGTTTAAATCAGAATCATTTACTCCGACTCGCACAGTATAGTGAGTTAAAATATGGGACTTTTAGATAAAGCATTGGGAAAGGTATTTTCTCCTATCATTGAAGATAGAGCTATGGAAATGAGTAAAGCTTGGCGTCAAATTTCACCAGATGATGCCAAGAGAAATGCAAAGTCTATGTTATATGACCCAATGAGTCTTGTTTACTCAATGGGATACAAAGATAGAAGAAGTAATCTTAGCTATGACGTATTGAAGCAAATGTCTACGCAGCTTGGTATCCTGGCTGCAATTATTAATACTAGAGTAAATCAAGTTGCTACTTTTACATCCCCGTACAGAAGAACTCGAAACATTGGTTTTGAGATAAAACACAAAGACAGAGAGCATAAGTTAACCAAAAGTGAAAAGAAGTTTATTCTAGAGTTAGAGTCTTTTATTTCTAATTGTGGTAAATATTCTCCAAATAGCTATTCGAATAAACCTCGTGATAATTTTGATCAGTTCACTAGAAAGGTGATTCGAGATCGAATGGTTTATGATCAGCTTTGTATGGAAGTTGTCCCAGATAGGCGTGGGTTGCCTTACGAATTTGTTGCTGTTGATGCGTCTACGATACGTCTCGCAGCAGATCCCGTAGCAAATGAGAATCGAGATAAATACAAAGAAGATAAAGAGCTAAAGCCCTTTATGAATCGTTACGGCGGACTAGACCTGAGTTACCCTACTGCGGACCCGACTAAGGGGACTCAAGTATCTCACGTGCAGGTATGGAAAGGCTCTATTATACGAGCGTATAAACCAGAAGAATTGGCTTTTTGCATCGCTAATCCAAGAACCGATGTGCATGTAAACGGGTACGGGCACTCTGAGCTTGAGCAGTTGGTAAACACAATTACTTCTCATCTTTGGGCAGAGGAGTACAATCGAAACTTCTTTAAGCAAGGCGCTGCTCCTAAGGGTATTCTTAATATTCGTGGGGATAATATTGCTCCAGAGCAATTAGAAGCTTTCAAGCGTCAGTGGATATCGAACGTAACTGGTGCTCAAAACGCTTGGCGAACTCCTATTATGCAGAGTGAAGAGATTCAGTACCTTAATATGCAAGGTACCAATCTTGATATGGAGTATTCCAGGTGGTTGGACTACTTGATTCGCATAACATGCGCTGTATTCCTTATATCTCCAGAGGAGATTGGGTTTAGCCTTTCTGCTGGTGGTATGCAGCAGCCGCAGTTCGAGACGAATAATGAGTGGAAGATTAAAGCCTCGAAAGATAGAGGCTTGCGACCACTTCTTAGATTCTATGCTGACTCTCTCAATCGACATATCATAGATAAGATTGATGATCACTTTTACCTTGATTTTGTTGGTCTTGATGAGTTGACAGAGAAAGAGCGAATTGAGTTGCGTCAGCAGCAGGTTCAGTTCTTTAGAACGATTAATGAAATTCGCTCTGATGAAGACTTAGACCCAGTTGAGAATGGGGATATCATTATGAATCCCATATATCTTCAAAAAATACAGATGGAGCACTCTTTTAAAGTTGAAGCAGAACAAAGAAAAGAACAGAAAAAGATGCAGGCTGAGCAGCAAAAAATGCAGAAAGAGCAAGTTGCTCAACAGAAAGAGATGCAGCAGCAGCAACTTCAAATGCAGCAGCAGCAAGTTCAACAACAGGCTGATATGCAACAACAACAGGTTGATATGCAGCAGCAGCAAGTTAGTGGTCAGGAAGGTCAAGAAGCCGCACCGACCCCTGATCCTGCCGCTATGGGATTACCCGCTGGAGATGCACCACCTGAAGAGGGAGAGCCGCCTGCAGAGGAGGTACCGCCTGTTGAAGATGGGTCAGTTGAGGGAGAAGAGCCACCTGCTGAAGAGGGGGCAGTTGAGGGGGAAGAGCCACCTGCTGAAGAAGTAGCGCCTGAAGAAGGAGAATCTCCTGATGGGGCTGATGATGTAAGTAGGGAGGAGATGCAAGAGTTTATAAATTCTTTGCCACCAGATCAATTACGGGGTAAAGATATCGAAGATGAAGAGGAGCCGGGATAATGAAGCAAGAGCAAAAGTCTATGAACGTAGACGAAGATGAAATGGAAGAAGGGAAGGCCAAAGCAGGTGAGCCACTAGCCAAACGTTATGGCTATGCATCTAGCGCACAGCAGTCTGTCGGAGTTGCTCCTACGCAAAGACAGCGCCCAGGTGGGAACGTCTCTTCTAGTAATGCACCTGCAATGATGAAGTCTATTGAGTCCACACACGGTTCACAGTTAGCTAAAAGCTTTCCTGTAGGTAGAACTTGTGGCATATGCAATCGTGTTTCAAAGTCTATTGACGGGTCTTTATGCCAAGATTGTAATAAGGCAATTAGTATTAGCAAGTGGCACAACTCACACTTAGGTTAGGGAGAAACAATGTTTGACGATAAAGCAAAGACTAGAGTGCCTTTAAATTCTCCAATGCATAAGGATAGAAATCCTTCGTTTAGAGCAAATAAAGTACATGAGTCTAAGTATGCTTCCCGCGATGCCGTATGGCAACCTGGAAACTCTATTCTGCGTAGATACGCTAATGGTATGCTAGATGTACAAGATGCTGCATCCAAGGTGGTTGAGTGCATTGGTAAGGTGCGAGATGGTGGGTTTGTTAATGAGATGGAAAAGTGTGTCCTTAGCCTGGTTATCCCAGGTATGGATATGCTGGTCCCAAGGTCTATTGCAGCTACCAAATTGAGATTGTCCCCAGAGGAGATCTTAAAAGTTCGTATGCTTGTTAGTGCTAAAACTAATGAGATGCTTAACTATAATGGTGGTAGGGGTGGCGGATCTACCCCAATGAGAACCGTAACTGTTGGGTAACATGTCTAGACACTACGTTTTTGAAGATATTTTCAAAGGTATAAGGGCTGCAGGAACTGGTGCGCCTTATTTTCGCGGTAAAGTTGGTGGCCAACAGGCTGGCGAAATGGGCGGTCTTTATGTTGGTGATCAGAAGGCTAAATTTGGCCCTCGTGGTGGAAAGATTAAAAAGATTAGTCTTACTACAGGTAAGCCCATCTACTACAAGAAGTGGCAGCCAGGTAGTGGGGCTGCAGCCCCTAACATAGCTAAGCCTTCTGCAGGTGGTGGCACTCCTGACGGGTACCAAGTATACCAAGAGCATGCACGTCACGTGATTGGTAAGACTGGTAGCGGTAAAGATATTCACGCAAGGTCTAACATTAACGCTACTAAGCATTATGCTTGGGATGACCATAGAGATGCGAGCCACGCACACTTCTCTTTGACTCATTACCTTATGAACATGATCCGCGACCGTAAGAACAAGGGTAAGAAGACTGAAGGTCTTGAGAGATTGATGAATTCTCATGCAAAGTTTGCCCTTCACCATAAGAAAGAAGCCGTTAGAGATATGCTTCACGGCAAGCTGAAGTCTAAAACGCAAGAGGACTTGGGTAAACGAAAGGCTCCAAAGTAATGAAAGAGAATTACGTCGTAGATCCATCACAAGAGATTGCGAAGTCGTTGTCTAAGTCTATTTCAGATGATGGAAGTGTTTCTAAAGTCGCAGTAAAAATAGCTCTTCTGAAAAGCTTACCTAGAGAAAATAATATTAATAGAATATTTAACAGGATATCCGTTGAACGAGCACATGAAGAGTAAGATTGATGACCACCTAAAGAAGTTGTCTGAGAAAAAACCTCTTGAAGAATACTGTACAGATTGTGGGGCTTGCTGCAGACCATCAGTAATTATAGCGGATGGTGGGGAACCAAAATTTAGGGTTCTTCTGAAGAACTTGTATTGTAAGTTTGCAGATGTTAAAGATGAAAAAAGTAAGTGTTCAGTGTATAAAGACAGATTTAACAAAGCACCTTGGTGTGCGAACTTGAAAGAAATGGTAATTCAAGGTATAGCACCAGGGGATTGTCCGTATATAACTGAGTTGGATGGTTATAGGCCGTCTGTTGATTTAAATGACACAGAATATAAGGATTTATTACCTTTTTTGAAGATTGGATTAAAAAGTGGAGACACTTCCCCGATAGATAAAGAAGATCTCGATAAATTTTTAGATTCTTAGTCTTGTTTTTTCTTGACCGATATATCATCATCAATATGATATTGGTTAACTTATTAATTTAGGTAGTTCCTGACTTTTTACCAGGGTGAGATTCTAAAGTATGTCTATAGAAGAGTCCTTTCATTTTTGGCTTCCAATAAGTAAAGCCGCGTCCGATAAAGATGGTAAAGTGCGTATGATTGAAGGTATTGCCTCGACGCCTACTTTAGATCTTCAAAACGAACGTGTTGTACAGAATGGTATTGAGTTTAATTACTTTTTAAAACACGGATATTTTAACTGGGATCACAAGTCTGGTGCAGACAATAAAATAGGTGAACCACAAGAATGTAGAATTACTCCGAAAGGCCTTTACGTAAAAGGTTTAATTTACAAGGGTAAAAAAGTGGCTGATGCCGTTTGGGAGCATATTACTGCTTTAGCAAATGACCCCAATTCAAACAGAAAAGTTGGGTTTTCCTTACAAGGGAAAACAGTACGTAGAAATGGTAACTCTATTTTGAAGTGTTGGATTCAAGATATTGCCATTACTACAGCACCAATTAACTACAACACGTATTTGGACATAGTTAAATCTTTAGACGGTCAAAGTTGGTGTAATTCTGATGAATTATCTAATATTTCTGATACTAATAAGTCTTTAGCCGCAGGGCATAGTCCTGTATTAGCTAACGAATCTCTTGACAGTAGTGCAAAAGTCCAGTTATTCGGTAGTTCAGATGAAAAAGAAGATGTTAAAGATAAAAAAGGTAAAAACAAAAAAATTACCAAGAAAAGTCTTGCACATCTAGTATCAAGTAATTTAGGTTACTCACAGGAAACATCAAATATCCTTACGGATATTCTTTTTGACCTGTCTGCCGATAGGAGAATAGACTAATGAGTACTCAAATTGTAAAGCCACTTCCAGGTAAACACGACAAAGGTGTCGAGTGGGCAGGGGACGAGGCTGAAATGGAAAGTTGGGAAGACGATATCGATGAGAATGGTACGGACTATAGCGGTGGGAAGGTCAAGAAGAGCTTCCGCATGTATAGTCAGTTGATTCACGACGAAACTCTTCTTAAGGGAATGAACGGGGCCGAGGAAGCCGACCAAGAAGAAGATGATAAGGATCAAGATAAGAAGCTTATCCGCGAAATGATGGAAGCAAAGGAAAAGAAGGATGCCATGGGCAAATCGTTCTTCGACTTTGTTGCTCAGAGCGATATCATTTCTGAAGGTATTGATAGCTCTCCTTTTCTTTACGAAATGGTCAAGTCTATCGGACTTAGCCTAATGAATCTGGAAAACAGAGTCGGAACCATGATGTATACCATGGATACTGACGGTGACAGTTTCGCTAAGAGCCTTGACGGTGCTTTTGGTACGTTCTCTGGTCAGCTAGACGCTATCAACGGAACGGCTGAAGACATCAACATGGCCAAGTCTGCCACTGGTTCTGCAGATAGTGTTGAGTACTTGGAAAAGGGTAACTTTGGTGCTGAGCAGCAAGTTACTCGTGCTGATGTATTAGGCGCTTTGGTTAAGGGTGTTGAGGCTGGTCGGATTTCTCCTTTGGAAGTCATCAAGTTTGAGCACACTGGTTCGATTAGCCCAGAAATTCAAAAAAGTTTAGGTCTGTAAGGAGAATAACGATGTCTGAAGAGACTAGATTCGAAGACGAAATCGTCAAATCCCTACATAAGCTGGATGAGATCCTTTCTAAGGCTCAAATTCAGTCTGGTGAGCAATCTGATGTTAGTTGGCCTACTGAGGGCGAAGAATACGACAGTAAAGATGACACCAAGTGGGATGACGAGATCGATGATAATGGTACAGATTACGTTGCAAAGGGCATGGAAGATGCTGATGAGCGTAAGCCTGAGGAAGAAGAGGACGAGGACGCCGACGATATGGATAAGGCCGGGTACGGCATGTCGCAACCTCCAGTTCGTAAGGGTGTAGAAGTTAGTGAGTTTTTGAATGAGCTTACTAAGTCTATCGTTGTGTATTGTTCACAACTTGAGGACACCGTCGAAAAGTCTCTTCAGCAGATGCATCATGAGCAGGGTGAGATGGCTAAGGCTATCGCACACAATCTTGATGTGTTGAGTGGTGTACTCTCTAAGTCTGAGACTAACATCACTCAATACGCAGATGGTCCTGCACGTGGTCCAAAAAGTATGCTTGATATGAGTAAGTCAGTGGGTGAGGCTACCCAGACTAATACGCTCGATAAAAGCGTGGTTTTAAGTGCTCTTATGAAGGGTGTTGAAGCCGGTACTGTTTCACCGCTTGAGGTGATTAAGTGCGAGCAGCTTGGGGTTCAAGCTGTAAGTCACGACGTTGTTAAAAGCCTTTTAGCTTAATTTAGGAGAGGATAATGCTACCCCAAGTCAGTTTAAATGATTATGACGGACTCAACGGGTTTGGTTCCTCGTCTATGAACGATGTAAATGAGCTTACTAAGGCTCTTTCAGCGGGATATCAGACGAGTGGTCAGACCGGTGGTTCGGCGCTTCGAGTTGAGAGCCTTGAGTCTAGTCTTAAGGTTGTTACTTTTTCAAACAAGCACATCAAACTTTGGAAGAAAATTCCAAAGAGTGCTGCGTACTCAACTGTTGAAGAGTACAATGTATTGAGCAGTTATGGTTCTACCGGGTTCGGATTTACCCGTGAGGGAGAGATTCCACAGAGCCAGGACAGCACATACACTCGCCAGACTGCATTGGTGAAGTTCATCGGAACGACTCGTTCTGTGACACACCCTGCTACTTTGGTGAACCCTGCTCATGGAGATGTTATTGCTCTGGAAAACCAGAACGGTATCCTCTGGCTCCTTGAGCGCACTGAAGATGCTCTTTTCCACGGTAACTCCTCACTTGCCTTTGATGGTGAGTCTGAGCAGTTCGACGGATTGGACAGCTTGATTTCTTCCGGTAACGTTATCGACCTTGAGGGACAACCTCTTCAGGAAGCTGACATCGAAGAAGCTGCTAACCAGGTTATCGAATCATTCGGGTACCCAACGGACATGTTCCTTGGTACTCGTGCGATGAGTGACTTGGTGAAGACGTTCTACCCACGTGAGCGAATTAACCTTCCTTCTCCTGCAGACGGACAGGTTGGCCTTGCGGTGAACTCAATGGCTACCCAAGCTGGTAACATTGACTTCAATCCAAACGTTTTCATTAAGCAAGCTAAGTCTCCGCCCTCTGCTGCAAGTAGCGTGAATGCTCCTGCAACACCTGCAAGCATTTCGTCTGCAAATGGATCTGCTAACACTGCAGATTGGGCCAAGCTTCTTGGAAGTCCTTCTGGGAACAACGAGTTTGCTTACGCAGTTACTGCTTGCAACCGTTTCGGTGAGTCTGCTCCAGTTATGATTGGCTCTACTGAGCAAATCACACCTACGCATGTTAGCAACGGTGCTGAAGTTACTTTGACAATCACTAACGCTGCTGCAATTGGTGCTAACCCACCTGAGTACTACATCGTGTATCGAAGCAATTCGCTTGGAACTTCCACGACTGTACCTACTGCGGTTGGTTCTTACAGTGAGATTGCTCGTGTTCGATGCACGTCACAAGCTGCTGGTGGAACAGTGACTGCCACTGATAACAACCTTAACCTACCATTCACAGAGACTGCTTACCTTGGCGAGTTGACCCCATCGGTCCTCTCCTTCCGTCAGCTTGCTCCTCTGATGAGAATGGACCTTGCGGTTCTTGCTCCTGCATACCGATGGATGATCCTGATGTACGGAACACCCATCCTCTTTGCACCAGCTAAGTGGACCCGATTGATTAACGTTGGTCGAATCTCCTAGTGCATAACAGGGATTCGATAGTTAATCAGCATGTCAAGTGGTCCTGGGGGGAAAAACTCCTCAGGGCCAGTCTTGATGCTCCTCTGGAAACAGAGCCTTTTATAAATATTTTTTACATTAAGCACAGAAATTTGATTAACACTTCTATAACGTGTGGTACAACTGTGTTTAAGTTTAATGAAGACGGCGTTGCAGAGTTTGATGCTCAGAATTACAACGACGCAGAGACGCTTACTAAATTTCACGATTGTGAGATTTTAAAACCGGGAGTGTAAAATGCCAGCTTATAGTGCCGCAGATGTAGAGAGAATGAAGCTTAGGCGTAAACAGCGTGAAGAAGCTGCTGCAAAGGCAAAAGAAGCTCCCGTAGCTAAAGAAAAGGCTCCTGCTCCAAAGAAGGAAGCAAAGCCTGCTGCTAAAGAAGCAGCACCCAAAAAGTCTATTTTTGACAAGTTGAAGCCTGCTAAAAAGTCGAGCAGTGGTTCAAAAAGTAATTCTTCAAAGAAAAAGTAGGAGATAAGAAATGGCTGTTCAGTCTAAAACTTTAGTAAATGACCTTGGCTCGGCTGTTGTTGACGAACTGGCAAGCCAACTTAATCGCGCTGTTGCGGTCACTCCGTTCCAGATGGTTCGACAACCTATTACTGCAGCAGGTACTAACGCTGCTGACTCTATTGCTACGGCAGACAATGAGCGAACATCAGGTGTTTTGTTTGTAGCCCCTGAGGACCTTTTTGTTACCAGTGTAAAGCTTTGCTTTGTAGGCTCAAACGGTAACGCTAGTACTCCAGCGCAAACAACTTTTGCTCTACTTAGAGTGCCCCAAACCTGGAAACAGTATGATGGGAGTTCTCAAACTCAAGTTCTTGCTGCTCCTGCTCTTAATGGGATTCACGGGAACAACGCTGGTGCGTTGGGTGGTGCTGGTACTTACGAGGTAGTTTTCTCTACAACAGGTGCTGCATTCTCTAGTGCAAATCGTTTTCAAGGTGGTGAAATTGGAGAGTTAGTCGGTCTTACCGCAACTGGGGGTACCAGTGGCATTTTAGGTGCGAATCTTACCAGCACTATGGTATCTGCATCATCTGTGGGTAACTCAGATCCAGTTAGTTCACCAAGTGGTTTTGCAATGGGAGCGGGAGATTCATTAGTTTACGCTTACTACAATAAGACAGGACAGTCTGTTAACATGTTCATGTCTGTTGGATACCGCCCAGTGAAGGATCAGTTGAGCTTGTCTCCATCCTTCACACAGAAAGCCTTCCATTCGAAGGGACGTTAGTCGAGGGGGGACTTCGGTCCCCTTTTTTATAGAATACTCCTCTTTAAATCCTCTTTTTACCCTCTACTATTAATACAGGGTCGCAATGACCTAG